>Ga0207008_10106_pt1 | contig 26950 bp, 19 predicted proteins | sample Alteio_BWMinCont_83_FD_153489 | JGI IMG/M metagenome (GOLD analysis project Ga0207008, IMG submission 153489) | Enriched cells from forest soil in Barre Woods Harvard Forest LTER site, Petersham, Massachusetts, United States -... | ecosystem: Environmental > Terrestrial > Soil > Temperate forest >... | reverse complement strand
GGATAGTGAAAAAATTAAATCGTATTTAAGTCAATCTTCAGCATCACAAACTTCATTGCCGGCTATTAAAACTATTTCATTAAAAGTGAATCATTTCACATTGGGTGGTTTGGCATTGAATAAAATGCAAATACAAGCGATATCAGATAAAAAAAATTGGGACGTGAATTTAACTAGTGATGAATTAGTTGGTAAATTGTTAGTGCCGCTTAGCATTAATCGATCATCAACCATCATAGGACAATTTAATAAAGTTAATTTGAATATATTATCCCCGACCGATAATGCATTACCGATTTTAGATGTGAATACATTACCCGCAATTAATTTGGTTGCTAATGATGTGACGGTGAATGACATGGCATTGGGGCGTTTAGTCTTTAATGCTGTGCCAAGTAAAACCGGGTTACATATACAAAGCTTACGCATTTCATCACCACGTATAGATTTGCGCTCTGTGGGTGATTGGACACAGGCTAACGGTGGTTATGTCACACATTTAGAAGGGGGTGCAACGTCAACCAATGTAAGCGGTTTATTATCCAGCTTGAAATTAGCGGGGAAAAATTTTGAAGCCAGTAATGGTAATTTGAATTTTAATTTAGATTGGAATGATGCGCCGTATTCACCGTCACTTGCGAATATTAATGGTAGTGCATCATTATCATTAGGCAAAGGTCGTATTGTGGATATTGGCAAAGAAAATGCAGTTAAAATGGATTTGGGCCGTATGTTAAGTATTTTCAGTTTACAATCCATACCGCGTCGTTTGACGTTGGATTTTAGTGATGTATTTGAAAAGGGTTATAGTTTCGATTCAGTCAAGAGTGATTTTGCTATCAAGCAAGGCGATATTTTTACTAAAAAGTTAGTATTTGATGGGCCGGTTGCATCAATCACGATTAATGGGCGTATTGGCTTAAGTAATAAAGATTATGAATTCATTTTAGGTATCACACCGCATGATGTGACTTCAAGCTTACCGGTTGCTGCGACCATATTAATCAACCCTATAGTGGGTTTGGGCGCGTTAGCTGTCAATCAAGTGATAGGATCGCAAATGTCAAAGGCTGCGGCGAGTTATTATGAAGTGATGGGGCCTTGGAATAATCCAACGTGGAAGTCAGTGACGAGGTAGCCTGGTTGGAGCGTAAGCGACAACCAGGATCAATGCTTTGGTTCCTGGTTGTCGCTTACGCTCCAACCAGGCTACAGTTACATCCCATTCCTAACTCTTGCTTCCACCTGCAAACCTATCTTTTCACTATCTTCAAAATACGTGCGTAAATCAGCTAACATGACATATTTATCATCTTTCATTTTACTTCCAAATATATGCCAATATTTTTCCCATTCACCATTTGATGCTTTTTCACCAAACAGATCTGTTGCTTTTTCTTTATTACGACGGACTTGTAAAAATCGATAAAAATCCGATTTTTTGATTATTGCTTCATCTTTATCATTTTTTACAGAATAGCCGCATAATTCATTCCATACTTCTTCATCTATGTATCCATCAGGTCTATAAATTCCTGTGTGATGACTGTGATTAAGCACGCCTACGGCTTCATCGGAATGAAACATGCGAAATGGACAACCTTTAATTTGTGTGCCTGCAATGGCTGAGACCGTAGCTGCATTGGTGGCTGCTTCAAATACTCCATCACCTAAGGCGCGATTTTTATTGTATATGGAAGTGGTTGAAATATTAATTCCGCCACCTTGGTATTTAATATGTTTTTCAAGCGGGGAGTAGGGAACTTCTTTTTTGGGAGAAGTCGTTGAAGTTGCTTCGGTTGTTGAAGTTGTTGCTGTTGCTTCGGTTGTTGCTGCTGTTGAAGTTGTTGCTGTTGCTTCGGTTGTTGCTGCTGTTGAAGTTGTTGCTGCTGAAGTTGTTGCTGTTGAAGTTGTTGCTGTTGAAGTTGTTGCTGCTGAAGTTGTTGCTGTTGAAGTTGTTGCTGTTGAAGTTGTTGCTGTTGTTATTTGTGCTTCATTGACTTTTTCTTTTTCCGTTTCTGGTTTATCAAGATTAATTGCTCTGGGTTCCATGTTCATTCTCCTGAAAACTATTGTAATTCATGCCCTTTGAGTAAATGGTTTACTCAGGTTATTGACAATATCAGGGGTTTATTAAGGAAATCTTAAATATTTCATAATGTGCCCGGTTGCCCACGGCAATCGCATGAAATTTTATCCCGTTATTACTTTTAATAAGTAGTTTAAATCCCAGCCGGCTTTTAGCCTTTTTGTTTGTATCCCTTTTTTTATAGTTGTTTCTCTTTTCAGATAAATTAACGCGATTTTTCTAAGCATCGAAAAGTTTTCGGGCGCGTCACCGACTCTCACTCGGCTCTCATCCTCACGAAAGACAACATCTAGGCACCAGTGTAGTGAATTTTCAACTGTCCAATGCTGACGAACAGCAGATGCTATTTGCACCGCATTCGGCTTCAATGAACTAATGTAATAGCGTTGTTCTTTTGTTTGTTTACCTTGAGAAGTACATTCACTTTCAATCATTATTAAGCTCTGCAATCCTTTCCATTTTATTTTGAATTCGTGCAAATACATGTGTGGTAATACATAGCATTGACGTGTCTCTAGTCTGCCGTGGTCTTTTTCAACTGATTGATGTTGACTATAAACCATAGCTTCAAAGCTAATTTCACGTGCTTTTGTAAAAGTTTTCTCTAACGCTTCTTTCAATTCACCCTGATTATCCTTTACCGCCAAAATATAATCTGCGCCGCGATTATGTATATCTTCCGCAATTTTCTTTTGGCAACCCATCGCGTCAATGGTCACAATACAGCCTTTTAACTGCAGAATTTCCAATAATTCAGGAATCGCTGTAATCTCATTTGATTTCTCCTTTGTCTTAACCTGACCAAGCAAAAGACTGTTAGTTGCAGACCATGCATGTACTAGATGGAGCGCCGCTTTATTTGAGCGCCTGTCATGCGAACGCCTTAATGTTTTTCCATCAATTGCTATGACTTGACCTTCTGTTACAGTAAAAACTGATTTAATCCATTCCTGAAAACAGTGCTGGAATTGCTTTGCAGAAATTATAGAAAAAACTCTGCCAATGGTATCGTGTGAGGGCACGCCATTTGGCAATTCGAGAAATTTCTTAAACCATTCTTCATGTGTTTGAGCAAATTCTTCGATTTGTGTCCATTTGTCTGCTCCTGCAATAACAGCACAAATTGAGATGACAATAATATCGATTAGCTTATGATCTGTTTTAAGTAACATTCGAGGATCTTTTAATGGTTCAAAGTGCTTCGCAATAGATATAAAATTCACGGTATCCATAGTGCTCCTTGTTCGTTTATTCCGTTGAACTGAGCGCTTTTTACCGGATTTCTGAGCTCTTTGCCAATAATTATTTGTTTGTTATAGATTTTTCATGCGATTGCCGTGCCCGGTTGCGGTGTAGCGGCAACCGGGGCAATGTTCCTGGATGACGCTACGCTTCATCCAGGCTACATATTAAATAATTACTTCCTGTATGATCTGGTTAACTTGGATAATTGCGAGCCACCTTCAATTAACTTAATGAGAAAATCTTCTTGTGGCGTATTTTCAATTTTTTTATCTCCTTTATAATTGCGCTTTGGAATAGTCTTTTCTCTGGCACGATTGTTTAAATTCTCATTTTTAAATTGTGTGTCTGGTTCATAAGCCAATACAACTCTTGCTAAATAAACACCGCGCAGAGTTAGGCACATGCCGTCTTGAGGGTTTTTTACTTTTTTACCTTTTCTAACTTCTGACGCGGCAAGCATGTCTCTAACGGTATCTTTTTCTCCTGGAATAATTTCATTCATTAATGCTTCTTGTTCAAAGGTGGGAATAAGAGATAATTTTTTCCAGAAATTAGTCAGCGCGTCCCTTGCTAATATATTTTCACCTTTATCATAATAATCGTTAAATCCTCTATCAAATATAGACTCATCCAAATATTCTTTTAGTATGCGTATCGTTCGAGGAGTACAAGTAGTTACATTGTTTGCAATCACTTGTTTGACGAGTTGATCGGATTTTTTATGATGAAAAATATCTTTGAGTTCTTGCTCGCTATATCCTGTTTGCGTGTAAGGATTAATAAGCTTTCTTTCTTTTGTATAATCTCGAATAACCCAGTCTATATCTATGGCATAACCGCTTGCAGTGGTAATTAAATTCGATAAGGTAATACCGGAAACAGGGCAATCTTCCCTATCTAATCCAATAGCTTTCGTAATAGCCTCGGGATAATACTGTTCTTTTAAATTTACTGCGGCCTTAAAGCGAGTATAGTCTGGCATGAGAAGTTCATGACTTAACATAAAATGATTATTTTTACGATAGTAATAGGCTAATATTTCAGCCATAGCAATATAAACCCTATCTTTACGAGAAGGATTTTCACAATAACAATTCGCTGCTTTTTCTGCTCCCATTTCAGATACATATTTACTCCAGCGTTTTTTAAGTGCCTGACAGAGTAAGCGTATATCTGTCTTATCCAAGGTGAAATCCACTTTGTTATCATGCTTATCTTGAATTTGTAGTAATAATTTTTCTATGGCTGTTAAGCCTCCGCCAAATATCGCAAACGATTCAAATAATCCGCGTTTTAATTCGCTAGGTTTAACATTGGAAATATCATCGGAAAATTTAAAAATTTTATTTTCGGAATTTGTATTAATTGCTCCATGATCAGCAATAATTGTTTTTCGAATATCGATAAAATTAATGGGTTGTTTTGCACGTTGCAGTTCAAAAATGCGTGTTGTTATTTTTTGTTGTATCTCAGACTCTGTCAATTGAATAGGTTGTTTGATTGTAGGTACTTGAGTTTTTTTGGCTTTATACTCCGCTTCTTGTAAAGACAGAAATTCTTTAATTTCCGCAAAACGCAAGGGTGTAGCGATTTGCTGATTTAACGTTGAAGTGCGTAAAAGTGCAGCGCGAATTTTATCTAAATAATCGTTAGATCCGTAAACTTGTAAATCAGCTTGATGATAGTTTTGCACTAAATAGTTGATGATGTTAATGGTCTTAGTGTCAAATTGACTATCCAAACTTGGCATGCGATTGACGAGCTCAATTAACTTGCTTATGAGTCTAGGTTGACTTTCATCGTCTAGCCAGGTTTCTGGATGAGATAAAGTATACAGTATGGAAAATTGACTATACCAATAAGCAATACAATGCAAAATTAACCGCGGAGTCAACGGCTGCCCATAGGTATCAGCAAGATTATCGACTCTTTCTAGATTAGCAAGATAGGCTTGATCAGGGATTTGATACGGTTTAGAAAATGGTAAATCAATTATCTTTGTATAAATAAATTGGTCTAAACGTAGTGCAGACTCTGGCGTCAAAATATACTTTGTTTCTATTGCTAATAGACGACAGAATAAAGAACGAAAATACACCGATTGACTGCCCGGCGTTATATCGCCTTGCGTGACGTAGTGTTTATATACATGGAAACTTAGAGACGAAATTAGCTTATAAAGCACTTCATAAAGAGAAGGTAAATGTTGGACTAAAGTTTGATTATTATTTAAACCTGGAATATCAATTAATAATAATGAATTCAATTGTTGTTTTAAATTATTAACTTGAGCTAAGGTATTTTCAATGATTTTATTAGTGTTACCGTTTAACTTGTTTTCGATATAGGTAATCATTTCATTAATAATTTCACAAACTTGTGTTGTATTATGGATAAAATTCAATGCTTGATTGTAATTTTCTAGTAGTGTGTTAGTGATGGATTGTTGAAACCAATTTTCAAAATAAAACCCATCGTAATTAGGTTTATTTTTTTCATTAATTGTCGTTGGTATTAAATTAGTTTCTACATATTTGGTTAAATGTTCGTTTGTTAATAGTTTAGTTATGTTATCAGTACTTGCGTCGTTACTTAATTTTTCAAATCCTTCAACAGTTAATTTATTTTTATTAGCAATTAAAATATCCAAAGAAATTGCTAGGTAATAATTATGTATTTTGTTTTCAACATGCAGTTTCATTTTATCGCGCAATTCATTAATAAAATACTGAGACAGCAGCTTCATTTGTGTATTAAAAAAAAGATTACTATGATTTGCAATCAAATAACCCAACATTTCATTGGAAAATAGTCCTGTTGCTGTTGAATAATCATTTAGCGTTTTATGCAATTGTTCTATGGTTAAGTAACCTAGGTTATTGATTTCTACTATATTTAATAAGGACTCAATTTGCGCTACGATGAGTCCACTAATACGAGATTTAATATCTTGATAAAGGGCAACGTTAACTTCTCTCAATATGCGTTTACCTAGGTAACCCGAAATGACACCTTCAGATAAGGGAAAAGGGGTGTTTTTTCGTAGCTTTTCTATTTCAACGATAAATCGTTCATGGTTCCAAGCAATAAATTGATTATCAGCAGTAAAATACGTTGGTAAATCAGCAATACTTCCGTGGGCTATGGAATAATTGGCTAAGATATAATGGATGACATCTTTTTTAACAGCATCAACAATTTTTGTTCTTTCTTCTTGAATGATATCATGCAGCTGATTGCTTGCATAAACTTGAAGGTATTCCAGTGAAGAGGCAAGTTGCATATGATCAGGAGATTGGTCTTTAAAAGCTTGTGCTATCTTAACAATTTCAGAAATTAAGATTTTGTCCTTAATGTGGCTTAAATATAAAAATAAATTCTGAGGTAAAAGATGATGAACAATATCTAAATGTGCTCGAATTAATTTTTCTTTGACGGGCTCGGCAGCTACAATTTGCAGTCTGTCTCTTAATTGGCGTTGTTGATAAATCGTTAATTTATTATAAATCTCTTTTTTATTTGCTAAGTATTGATCTATAAGCTTTTCAATATCTATGTTTTCTGAATCTGGTAAATTTGTTAATACTTCATTCTTAAAAACATTTTCTAGTCCGAGAGGAATGAATTCATCTAAGATCATAATGATGACATCATCGGCTAATTTTTTCACATCATAATTATGTGCAACAGTGAGGTCATTGAGGGCTTGTTTAGAATTAAATTTACTTTTGATATAATTAATTAATGCTATTGAATCGGGTATAATTAAAGATTTCTTATACTCGTTAATAAAGAAGTAAATGAGTTCTTTGCCTTCTATTTCAGAGTTAAGTAAGCTTTGCACTTGAGAAATATTAACACCGCGCACGTCTTGATGTTCCTGGCCTTTGACTAACGATATATAATCAAACTCAGTCACCATTTGACTATCGACATCGTATTCATCATAGATAGACATGGGGTTATTTTCTTGTTCGATAGGAAGATTTCGTATAGAAAAGCCTGATACATTCTTTACATTCGTTAATTTCTCTTGCCACCATTTACGATTAGCCATGGATTTTTCATTTAATTCTGCTGAATATAAAAAGGTTTGAGAATAATGATTAATAGCAGCGGGATGAAAAGCAATGCTGAGAGAATTAGTGTCTAACTTTAAGCTGCCATTTTCAATGAATAGCAAAGGGTTGGGTGTCAGGCAAGTGTTAAAAGCATCGTATAAGGTTGTAGCAGAACTGGGTCCGCAATCTCTTTCTCTCATCATTTGCGCGACATTGGGATCGTAAAACTCACATTCAGGAAAAATATGTTGGAATATTTTTTTTAATTTATTGCCTGTTTTTAATTTACCGTCTATATAATTTCCGTCTAGGGTAATGTCGGGGTAAATTTGCGGGGAAGGGTCAACGGTTATCACTTGTATTTGGTTATTCGTATTTTTATAAATGAAATAAGGCAAATAATGGGTATTTTCAATATTAATGATGCCGCAAAAAATAATGGGTTTAGCAGTGTTAGCAGAATTGACTAATTCACGTAAATGTTTGGTAAAGAGAGTGAATCGCGGTGTATAGCTATCCGGCTTAGCATCCGGATCTTGTAGCATATAGGGTGAAGCAGATAAGAAATAAAAATGATAAGGTGCGTTTTGGTTCTTTTCAAATGTAGTAGTCTTTTCCGCTATATTGTTCGCGAACAATGATTTAAAATTTTCAATTAAATTTTGTTCTATGCCAAATATGGTATTTTCATCATATTGGAATAATTCAAAAATAGATAAACCTTCATCTTCTAATGTGCTTTTACCAGGCATACGTACATCATTAGGTAATACTTGAGTTAATTTGTGTTTACTGCGGAATTGATTAAGGTAATCAATATAATTTGCATCATTATTTAATACTTTCAAGAGTGATTGATAATCAAGAATATCATCGTCAGTAAATTTAAATTGAAAATCGTTGTCTTGATATACATTGACAATTACATCAGCGACTAACTTAGGATTGTAAAACATAAATAAATTGGTTAAATGCGTATAACTAATTTTGAGTTTGACATCTTCATTCAGTAAAACAGTGAGTAACATACTGTCTGATGTTTTTTTTAAAAATGTTTCATAATTGATTTTGAATTCATCAACTATGTGCTTCAAATGGACTCGAAAATAATTAAAACTCCATTTATCTTGTCCACTTAACGCTTGAAATTGCGGCGTGCATACGTATTTGTAAATATCTTGAGCGCTTGATGTTTTAAGGAGATCAAGTAATAAATTAACGGCAGCCACACGATTGGAGTGAGTACTGGTAGCGCGTTTTATCTTATCGGTATTACCAACGTGAGCTTCCATATTGGTATAATTATTTCCACTTCCAATTCTGTTTAAATTTTGATTTGCGTATTCGTTTAATTTGGATTCAAATTCATCTAAAATTTTTTTCGCAGTCGTACAATGATCGATAAAATACTGCAATTGTTCTAATGGCAGTAAGTCTATTTTTTGTTCGAAACCGTATTCTTGTTGTAAACGAATGATGGGATTTTCAATAATTGCATTACCGTGCATGGCTACTCCTCGTCATGAATTATTTTTTTGAATTATATGAAGTTTTATCATAGATAGGATAGTGATATCAAGCCTTAAGAATGTGTAGGGTGGATTAGGTGCGATTCCCGTTTAAAAACGTAACGGGACAAGTTTTGCAGCACCGTAATCCACCAAAACAAAAAACCGTAATTTAATTTGTGGATTACGGTGCTGCAAAACTTGTCCCGTTACGTTTTTAAACGGGAATCGCACCTAATCCACCCTACACATTCTGACGCTATAATTATTCATAGCATTTTTTTCTTCGCAAGGTTTTTACTTTTGCATGCATTTTTTTGTTAGATAAGCGTTGTTGTACAGAGGCAAATGATGGTTTTGTTTTTTTGCGTTTTTTGGGAATAATAGCAGCTTGTCGGATTAATGAAGTTAATCGCGCAATGGCATCATGTTTATTACGCTCTTGAGTACGAAAGCGACTGGCTTTAATGATGATATAACCTAGAGAATTTAATTTGTTTCCCGCTAAAATGATTAATCGTTGTTTGACATTATCTGGCAAAGAAGGTGAGTTTTTAACATCGAAATGCAAAACTGCCGTCGTCGCTAATTTATTTACGTTTTGGCCGCCAGGCCCCGGGGAACGAATGAAGGTGAAGCGTAATTCAGCTTCATCGAGAATAATCTGTGTTGTAATGGTTGTCATGGTGAAACCCAAGTAGTAGGTTCTAGCTATCCCAATTATAGCTTAATTCGTTATATACTATAAATATAAAGTATTAACGTTAAGGAAGATACCAATAGGAGTTTTTCATGGTAGATATTGAAAAAGCAAAATTGGATCCTAGTGCGGTATTTCATCACCCTATGGATATCCTGAATGATAAAACCATAACAGTGCCAGATAAAATCGACATTTTGCGGCGCTGGGCTTATGATGAGCGCGAAATTGAAGTCGCTGAGGAAGAAAATATGCGGCCACAAGATAGTAAAAAACCACATTTGCTCGACGAAATTTTGCATTGCTTGCTTTTACTCGGCGTAAAAAGTGATGAAGATAGACCGCCGCCTACCAAACAAGGATAATTTCTAAAATATATTTTTAATATCAGGGAGATGTTTTGTGACTACACCAAGACAAATAGTGGATATTGCTTCGCAATTGTTTAATTGCAACAAATACGAGCATAATGCGTTTGTTCAACAAGAAATTAAAAATTTTAATCATGCCTATGAAGAATTATCAAATTATGATAATAGAAGTAAAAAAATGGTTGGGTTGGTCAGTTGTTTTTGGATGTTTAATTATATCAGCTTAGGAAGCGGTTTATTACTCAGTGCTGCATTTCTTGGGTTATCACATCAATACGATGGTAGACCGGAATATGTTAAACAATATCAAGATAAGTTAGATAATTTATTAGATATTTCTAATTGGTGTATTAAAACGGGCGGCAGCAGTATTGTAAATAATGACGCTTTCCTTGATTTAATTAAAACCCTTGCGCCCTTCGTTAGTTTTGACGATATGGAAAATGTGATTCTTCAAATTGGCATTTCTGATGCACTCAAACAAATTATCTTGGAACAGCCTTTATATAGTGAACAGTTTTCAAAGTTCCAACAAAAACAATCTAAGGGATGGTTTAGTTCTCTTTGGTCAACAAAAGAAGATAATACTCAAATCCAAACTCAGAAATTTGGCATATATGCTCAGTCTTGTGCGAAATTAAAATTTACTCTCTATGGAAAGCATGACCAAAGTATTACGGAATATGGTCAACAAATGCTGCAACCTTTACTTAATTTTCGTAATGGTAGAGGATAAAAATGAATACTATATTTATCACGGGTGCAAATCGCGGCTTAGGTTTGGAAATGACACGTCAATATCTGGAAATCGGTTGGCGTGTGATCGCGACTTGCCGCAATGCTAGTCATGCAAATAAATTAATACAGTTAGCCACGAATCCAAATTTACGAATTATTCCTTTGGAGGTGACTAATGAAAAAGATATTCATGCATTAACTCAACAATTAAAAAATGAAAAAATAGATATACTCATGAATAATGCGGGTATAATCGGTGGTTATCATACAAAGCTGGGTGAAATCACTCAGGATGAATGTTTACAAACAATAACAATTAATGCGATCTCACCTTTGCTTATTGCACAAGTATTGATTAATCAAGTTGCTAATAGTGAAAAAAAAATTATTGCCAATATGAGTAGTAGTTCAGGCAGCATTACAGACAACACAGAAGGCGGTCATTATAGTTATAATGCGAGCAAATCAGCCTTAAATGCAGTAACAAAAAGTTTAGCCATAGATTTGCAGCCTAAAAATATCATCGTTGTGTCATTAGACCCAGGTTGGGTGAAAACGGATTTGGGTGGTGAGCATGCGGATTTAGATGTTGAGGAGAGTGTCACTGCAATGCGTAATTTGTTGAGTCGTCTTACCCTGAAAGATTCGGGTACGTTTATTCGGTATGATGGCAAAATGATGGCCTGGTGAGAAGAGGGAAAGGATTCAAGAACCTAGGTTGTCATCCTGAGCAAAGCGAAGGATCTTTATAAATTTAAACAGATCCTTCGCTTTGCTCAGGATGACACCTAGGTTCTTGAATCCTTTCTTTTCTATTAATGTTTACAACGATAACATTACCTGATAATGTTGCCGCCGTTAACATTTACAACTTAAGGACCAACAACATGCAAAATCGAAAAATCGTCATTGCTGGCGCCGGAATCACCGGTCTCACCTATGCTTTTTTATTAAAACAAGCTGGATTTGATGTAGAGGTTTATGAAAAACGCCCGTTATCAGATTTAAATAAACTGGATTCTCTCATTTATCTACGCGAAAAAACCTTAGAAATCCTTTCTCCATTTATTGATGAAGAAGTATTTAATAAAAATAATCCTAATGCGTTTAAAGAAGCTGCAAATCCTACTCTTTTTTTTCAAGAACCTCATGCTAATGTAAATATTCGAGATTTACTGGAAGCATTGATTCATGCCGCTGAGCGAGCAGGGATTCCTATTCACAGAGAATACGAATTAATTGATTTTGCAAAGAATGGTGAAGGTAAGACAATCGCAACATTTTTGAAAGATGATCAAGAATTGAATATTGAATGTGATCAATTATTACTTGCCTGCGGTAATCATGATATTAATAACGTTCTTGAGGGAACACCTTATAATCAACCCATTGATTTACACTCAACTTATATTCTTGGCTCACGCATGCCGGTTGATCTCTCGAACATGGATTTTACCAACAAATCAAGTATCTCTATTTTGCCAGAATTCAAAGATACTGAATTTCCTATGGCTACTTTTTTATTCTCGCAATTACAATCTTTATTTGTAGATGAAGGCTGGTCTATCGGTTTCCTCTCTATGTATGTGGCTTCATTGACACGATTCTTTTTCATGTCTACTTTACCGCCTGAGCATTACAGCCAAATCGAAAACAACAAAGCGGCCCAGGTTGATTTTGTGAAAGATAGATTTATTTATGAGATTAATAGGCTTAAAGAAAAATATCCCAAAATGGAATTTGATTGGTTAAAAGAATATATAAATAATATTAATGCAGATAATGTTGGAATGGTTAAGGCATTAGCAAAAGTACATGTTCCTGATAAGCGTTTATTGCAGCAAAATGTGGCATTAATTGGTGATGCATTAGTGACTTCTCCTTTTATCTTTGGCAGTGAATACAATGAACATGTCACGCGTGCTTTTCCTGGATTACTCGATTATTTATTAAAAATGCGCGAGGCAACATTTGAAAGTGAACGTGACCAAGCTATCAATGAATATGAAGAATTTTTATGGAACTTTATCTTAGATGAAAAAAGCATAGGAAGATATTTACGAATGTCTGATATGGTGGGAAATACTATACTGACTGATGGCAGTAAAATGAATATGTCTAAGTCTTATGGCTTTCCTTTAAGCAAAGAAAATTTAATAAGAATTAATGAAGAAAATAAAACACAAAAACGTAATACGGTTGATATGCCAGAATATCAAAATGGCGGATGGCTTACTGAACAACCCAAATTGTCAGATGAAAAAGCGAGTAAGGAAAATAAAACCAACGGATATGGTGCAATGAGTCATCATAGAAAGTTAAGTATGTATTCTCCTAAGCCGGCCAATGAAACTAGCCAGAAAGGTGAAGCACTCATTACATATTATAAATGGGGAAAGAGATAGTGAATTGTAGAGTGGATTAGGCTTGCCCCGTTATGTTTTTAAACGGGGTGCGTTGCCCGTAATCCACCGTAAATTTGTTGGTGGATTACGGTGATACGCACCCCGTTTAAAAACATAACGGGGCAAGCCTAATCCACCCTACACATAAGGGCAAATGTAAATGTCTAAACGCAAGACATCGCCACCATACCATCACGGTGACTTGGCTAATGAATTAAAAAAGCAAGCCTTAATCATCATCAAAAAAAATGGCTTGGATAATTTAAATTTACGATCGTTGGCAGATCAATGTGGTGTCTCAGCGACCGCAGTCTATCGTCATTTTGATAATAAAGACCATTTGCTCGCAGTGCTTGCAGAAGAAGGATTGGCTAAATTACAAAAAATGGTGTTGATGCAAGAAGATCCCCATCGATTACAAAAAATGGGCCTTGCTTATATTAAATTTGCACTTCAAGATCCATTGCGATTTCAACTCATAGTATCAGACGTTTTTGATAAATCTCAATTTCCCTCTCTGATAAATAAAAATCACCTAACCTATCAACTGTTAAAATCCGAAGTTGAGCGATGCATACAAAATGGCAGTATGGTTGGTGATGTCAATGCCTTGAGTTATACAGCATGGTCTACGGTGCACGGCATATCAATGCTGCTCATAGAGGATCATTTTCTGATTGCAAAAAATCTGGAGGAAAAAATTCGATTTGCCATAGAAATCACGACCATAGTCGGTCGCGGGTTAATGCGTGTTGATAGATAGGACTTCAAGATTTATAGAAAATGAATTTCTTGATGATGTTTTATATGGCAGATTACCTTGATTTTAGGTGATTATAATTTGAAAATGCAGCTTCAAAAAATCATATAGGAGTTTGCTATGAGTCTAAGTCAGGCCAATTTATTTGATCATTCACAAAATAGGGATACAAAGCTAACCATTATATTTGACTGCTGGCTGGTAAATAAAACCGATGATGGTACGTTTGGTCATTGGAATTGTATTTCTTTACCGTGTTGTGACAAAAAAGATTTTGAAAAACTTTTAGAAAATATGAAGATACAAATTGATAGCTTAGTGCTATCCCGAAAAGTATCCAATCGAAATCAATCATCTTTTATTTCAAAAGAACCAGAAAAAATAGAAGTAGCTACGCAAATCATAGTTAAGGGCAAATTAAAAGGAAAAGATTTTGCAGAAAAGACATTTCGTAGCGTGGATAGTTATGAGCAATTTTTAAAAGAAAATGATTTGATTAATCAAAATAAACTGACATTTGGGTATAAATAAGTGCGTAGCCTGGTTGGAGCGCAAGCGACAACCAGGACAAACAAACAGTGTTGTTCCTGGTTGTCGCTGACGCTCCAACCAGGCTACATAATTTATTTATTCAATACCTCACTTAAATACTTAAACAACGCTTTCTCTCCACCTGTATTTTTATTATTTTTTCTATCTAATTGCGCTTTCCTTATCATCTGTCTTAATAACTGTCTGTCAATAGTAGAATGTGTATTAACAAAAACCCCCAACACCTCATCACCGCCCGTAATTAATTTTTCTCGCCATTCTTCCACTGCATGAAATTTCTCTGTCTTAGTCTCATGCGCATGCTGTAGATGTTTTAATGCAATTTCAATAGGTGCAACATCAATATGACGCATGATTTTGCCTATGTATTGCAATTGCCGACGTTTTGCTTCATGTGAAGTCAAACTTTTTGCATGCCTAATCGCTTCTAATAATTCATTAGACATTTCTATTTTTGCAAGCTGAGACTCATTCAATGTTAGCAATGTTTCACCCAATTTTTGTAAAGCAATCATGTCGCGTTTACGCTGTGATTTGCTGGGTTGTTGAGGATCTTCTTCTGATTCGTACATAGTGATTTCCTAAACAGATAATTTTAAGGAGTAAAGATAAGGCCAATATTTTCCTGTGACTAATAACGTATTATTTTTTTTGTCATAAGCAATGCCATTTGCCACACATTCATTTTCATCAGCACAGTGATATTTTAAATTTTCTATGTTTAACCAACCTTGAATTTCGCCGGTTTTAGCTGAAATAATGACAATAATTTGTGCAGGCCAAACATTCGCAAAAATTTTTCCATTGACATATTCTAACTCATTTAAACAATTAATGTCCTGACCTTTAAATTTAACGACTAGGCTATGAGTAGGTTTTAAACTCATTGGATTAATATACGTCAGTGTGCCGCTACCTTGACTCATGATTAATTCTTTACCATCCGTGGTTAACCCCCAACCTTCACCGGGATAATGAAATATTTTTTTTAATCTTAAGGTATTTTTGTTGTAGACAAACCCCGTGTGTTCTCGGTAACTTAGTTGATAGAGATTATCACCGAGCAGGGTGATGCCTTCGCCAAAATAGTCTTTGGGCAAGTGATATTCTTGCATTATTTTATTCGTGTTTAAGTTTATTTTGCGTATGACTGATAATCCATATAAGCCGCTGCTTTCATATAAATAATCATGGTTCAACTGTAAACCTTCTGTAAAACTATTTTTATAATGCGGATATTTTTTAGTAATTTGATAATGGTATTCAGTAATATGGGCTTTAATTAAACGATTTTTTAATGCATTAGTGTCCTCAAAATATGAGATAGCATCATCGTTTGTTGTGTTGCTTTTAAAAGCACATAATACGAATACAGAAACAATTAGGATGAAAATATAAATTAATATTTTTTTCATTGTGTGAGTATCTTGTGTGTAGGGTGGATTAGGTGCGCAGCACCGTAATCCACCAAATGAAATGATTATATTGGTGGATTACGGTGCTTGCGCACCTAATCCACCCTACACACTATACCAGATAGCAGGATAGTTAGTATGCAAGATGAACAAATAATGAGTACAGAACGCATTCAAGGCACGGTTGAGCGCGTGACCTTTCACAATCCTGAAAATGGCTTTTGTGTGATTAAGGTCAGTATAAAAGGCCATCATGACTTAATCACTATCGTTGGCAATGCCCCAAAAATAGCGGCGGGTGAACACATAGAATGTTTGGGTGATTGGCACCAGGACAAAGTGTATGGAAAACAATTTAAAGCTAGCCAATTTAATTTAATCCCACCATCCAGTTTAGAAGGAATTGAAAAATATTTAGGTTCGGGATTGGTCAGGGGAGTGGGTTTTCAAACGGCTAGAATCTTGACCCAAGCTTTTGGTGAAGAAGTGTTTAATGTGCTTGAAAATGAGCCAGAACGCTTAATGGCCTTGTCTGGCATACCAATCAAACGAAAAAAACAAATCCTTGACTCTTGGACAGAGCAAAAATCCGTGCGCGATATCATGGTTTTTTTGCAAACCCACGGGGTCAGTACGGCACGCGCATTGCGTATTTACAAAACCTATGGTGATGCAGCTATTCATAAAGTCAAAGAAAATCCTTATCGCTTGGCGACTGACATTCAAAGCATAGGTTTTAAAGTAGCGGATGAATTAGCCTTGCGTTTAGGTTTAGCAATAGATTCCCTACAAAGGGCGAGAGCCGGTGTGCATTATGTATTGCATGAGCATTGCCGTCACGGCCATTGTGCTGCTGAATATCCTTATTTAATCGAAACCAGCGCCTCTCTCTTGGGCATGCCTGCTGATATCATTAAAGATGCTATAGAGGAAGAAATCGCCGAAAAAAAACTCATACTTGAAAAAATTGATGAAGTCGATTGTATTTTTCCAGTCTTATTGCATGAAGCGGAATGTGAAGTTGCTGAACATTTATCGCGAATTTTTTATGGCAAACGACCTTGGGAAAAAATTGAAATTCATGAAGCCATAGATTGGGTAGAAAATCACACCGGTTTACAATTGGCAGAATCGCAAAAAAATGCACTGGTCATGGTTTTTAGCAATAAGCTTTCCATTATGACTGGCGGCCCAGGTGTGGGAAAAACCACCGTAGTAAATAGCATATTAAAAATCATGCAAGCGAATACCTTATCCGTTGCTTTGTGTGCGCCAACCGGTAGAGCTGCTAAACGTTTAACCGAGACCACTGGCTTTAAAGCTAAAACCATACACCGTTTACTTGGGTTTAATGCTGAAACTCGCGAATTTAAACATCATCAAGATCATCCTTTGCCCATAGATGCGTTAATTGTTGATGAAGCATCTATGATAGATACCGTGTTATTAAATCACTTGCTTAAAGCCATACCGGATCATGCTGCTTTATTATTTGTTGGTGATGTAGATCAATTGCCTTCTGTCGGCTCCGGTGCCGTACTGATGGACATGATACGATCTGAAGTCATTTCCACCGTTAGATTGACTGAAATATTCCGACAAGCAGCGGATTCAAAAATTATTGTTAACGCGCATAGAATTAATCAAGGTGAATTGCCTTTGCCTAATGAGGGCATGTCTAACGATTTTTATACAATTTTTGCTGATAATCCTGAGGACATTCAAACCCAATTACTAGAATTGGTTTCTGAGCGTCTTCCACAGTATTTAAATTGTAATCCTCTGACTGATATTCAAGTCTTAACACCCATGAATAGGGGTGGATTAGGCAGCGTGGCTTTGAATGTATTGTTGCAAGAAAAATTAAATTACGCTGCAGAGCCCAAAATAGCGCGATATGGGCATAGCTTTGCACCAGGCGATAAAGTCATACAGATCATTAATAATTACGAAAAAGATGTGTTTAATGGCGATATTGGATTTGTGACAGACGTGAATTTAGCAGAAAATAAATTAAAGGTGTCGTTTGATTATCGCATTGTGGAATATGCGTTTGCGGAATTGGATGAATTAAGTTTAGCCTATGCGATTAGCATACATAAAAGTCAGGGATCAGAATTTCCAGTGGTGGTGATGCTGCTTGCTGTGCAGCATTATATGCTGCTGGCGAAAAATTTATTATATACCGGCGTGACCCGCGGTAAACGTTTTGTGGTTTTACTGGGAGAAAAGAAAGCAGTTAATATTGCAGTTAAAAATAATCAAGAGAATAAACGTTTAACAAAATTATCACAGCGTTTAAAAGAGATGATAGCTTGAATTTACTCGTCGTCCCGCGGCACACAAACTCTCGTCGTCCCGCGGCACACAAACTCTCGTCATCCCGCGGCACACAAACTCTCGTCATCCCGCGGCACACAAACTCTCGTCATCCCGCGGCACACAAACTCTTGTCGTCCCGCGGCTTGTCCGCGGGATCCAGTGACATTAATAAAGATTTTTCTTGGATCCCGCGGACAAGCCGCGGGACGACAAGAGTTTGTGTGCCGCGGGATGACGAGAGTTTGTGTGCCGGGGATGACGAGTAAACTTAGATTAGGGAATTGTCAACAGCATAAACAACTACACATCAGTTTCATACTCGAATACTGATGTGTAGTAATTGGTTTACCAGCAACGTCTATAACCACGATAGCAATAGCCGTTAACACAATAGCCTGGAACCCAGCGGCATCCACCATAGGTACGGTAGTAATAGGGTGAACCGTAATAAAAGCTAGAGCGATAATAAACGGATCTACCATGCCAACCACCACCATGCCAACCGCCATGATAGTAACCACCATGCCAAGCGGATGCAGCTGTGCCTAGTGTCAAACAGGCAACTGCTGCTGAAGCACATACTATTTTTTTGAGATTCATGGCACTGACTCCTTTTTTAGTTGGTAAGTCTAAACCTTGAATAGCAAATCCTTTTCTTGAAATAGAATTCCTTTTATGTCTATCTAAGTATAGTGGGTATTTTTTGGTATTTCTGTGTTATAAATCATGAGGTTAGAGATGTAGGGTGGATTAGGTGCGAAGCACCGTAATCCACCAACACGCAAAGGTGGATTGCGGTGCTTCGCACCTAATCCACCCTACATCTTGTACCAAAAACTTATTTATGATACTTGTGAATATAAATAATCATATTACGGGGTGTTCTATGAATTCTTCGCAACAATCCTTGTATATCACTGATGAAAATCTTGAAATGGAACATTCAATTTCAGAACAACTTTTAAAAATCCATGGAATTATTATTTCTAACCAGGGTTTTCCAAAATCGCTCGTTGAATATGTCACCCAATTCATGAATCAAATAGAATTATTAAATAATGCAGCTATCAAAGAGGGTGCAAGCACGGAAACATTATTAAAGGATTTGGCTTGTGTGATTAATATTCTTTCAGAACCCACGCATCAAAACATAGCAGCCTTGCATGCTCGAATCGTTGTGAATAATGAAGCATCATCAAATCGTGTTAATGCTGGTATAGGGGTAACTTCAGTTGGTGTTGGATTATTAACGACGGCAGCTTATGGTACCGTAAGTGTTTTATTTGGACTTGCTCTTTTTGGTTCAACAATTTTGACTGGGCCAGTATGCATTGGATTAGCAACCTTAGGCGCTACTTTATCATCCACGGGGCCGGTTCTTGCTGTAGATGCTTCCAATAAACGCGGCAATCTGGCAGATTATGAAACTTTGATTTTAAATGCAGTTATTGACAACCTGATTGAACAAAATAATTATGCAGCCTATGCGCTGGCTAATTTGACTATTATTTTGTCTGATGCAAAGCAGCGCGATAAAGCAAATTTGCTGATAAAATCGAATGAAATACGTAATTCAATTTTAACACGCTGCATGGAAAACATTACAACCAAGTCTAACATTTTCGAAATTACGGATTGTCTGAGAAAAGCATTAATTAATATTATCGGTAATAGTTATAATAGCAAAACTGCTTTGCCGCTTAGCATATTGAAAGATGTTATTACGGTTAAATATTGTCAAGAATTAATTAAAAACAATGAATACCTTCAATGTATAAAATTTGTATTAGATATGATGATTCAAGATGAACTTTTGATTAAATATAATCAAACCAGTGTTAATGAAATTAATTTACTGACTAAAGAAATAAATGATTTCATTGAATTAATTAAATATACTGATTTTCCAGTTTCTGAAATAATAGAAATAATTCAAAGAACCATTAATAAAAGCGATCAAAACGATAAAATTATCAAAACACTAGAAAATTTAATTAAAATAGTTAGCCGTGATGAGTTGGTTAATACTGCTGAACAACAGTTTACCATGAAAAAATTCTAGCTCATTTGTCAAAAGGAATTTATTATGCTTGCGACGCGAAGTGATTTATTGCTTGCAAAAGAAAGAATATATTATTCAATACGAGATGCGTATCTTGAATACCAAAAAGAAAAAGATACAACTGCACAACCCATAGTCCTTAAAGAATTTAAATTATCATCCAAGTTTAGCCCAAATGACCTTGAAGAATTTTGTAAAAGACCATTAAAGATAATTGAAACACAAATCGCAAAAGCATTAGATGAATTAAATCCATTTTTTGGTTTTAATAGGGCTGTTATTTTATTTTTACAGTTGCAGAACAATACAGATGGTAGGTATCAACCCATATTAAAATTTGCAGGGTCTAAGTTTGAGTTTACGCCAGATCTAACAAGAGCAGAATCTAATGAAACGATAGCTGCAAAATGTAGCCCCGATCTTCAAACCGTAAAAGACAATAAAATAAAAAAAATTGCCTCTAAGATGGAAGTGGCAATCAATTCACTTAAATCAGAGGCAAACACTGCCTTGGGCGGCATAAAAAAAGCCTTAGATGAGCGTTTTTTAAATTTGCCTGATCAAAAAAATCTTCATGAGTTATCATTGACTCTTATCATGGACATATCCCAAATTTTCAAGACGACCATTGCGAATGCGGAAATTGAATGTTCACATGAAAAATTAACCGGATCAGGTAAATTTTTTGCAATTACGTCAAAAGTCAGTCTTTTCATGAATGGTTTTTTATCAGAAACGAAAATTGCCAACCTGGCTAATTATTTATTATTAACCTATAATAAAACCGTATTAATCAATACGCTTACGTCATGCAAAAAAATATTCCCTGAGCTTTGCAGTATTAAATCTTTTACTTCCCTAGATGATTATTTCGCTCGACTTGATGAATTTGAAGCGTTGGCGAATTTTAATAGTTTATTGTTAACGAATGACACGTTAGATAAATCCAAAGCATATATAAATTTATATATGGATTTAATGTCAGAGTTAGAGCTTTTGAAAGCTAACACGATAAAAATTAATAATGAAATTCAAAATCAATATATATCAATAAAAGAGAATCAATTATTCGATAAAGATAGTGGATTATATTTAAAATTAGAAGGAATTTGTGATGCGGAAACAAACGCAGCTAAAATGCAAGAATTAGATTTGTTGATTCAAAACATGCAGGCTTCTTGCAGAGCATTATTAATCAATACTGATGCTAATCTACGTTTAGAGAATTTTAATAAAGCTATTGTGGAAGCGGGAATTAGCAAAAACAAATTTATTGATTTTCAAAAGCCAAGAAAAGACTTACTGGAACAGGGATTGACGACAGAAAAACGTAAAATCGAAATTTTGTATGTTGATGAATTGCCGGAAATTGTATTGGATTTACCGAAAGTTGTAGAGCTTGTTTCAAAATTTAAGATAAACAAGGAGACAGAATATAAACTTGCGCAAATTGAGCAAGATTTAAAATTTGAAACAACGCAATATTATACGTCCTACAGTCATTATAATGAGGTGAAAAAATCAATTACCTCAGCGTTGTCTTCAAGTTTTTCTAATAGTACTCAAGATAGTTCAATTAAAAGGCTTATGTTGATACGCGAGGATTGCCAAAAATATGCTCAAGCCGCTATAAAATTTCAAAAAGAACATAATGTCATTGTTTCTGAAATTAATGATTTAGCTAGTTTTAGGCTGCGTACGCTAAACGCGCACATGGAAAAGTATGAACTTCAATATAATACGTATAAAAATTTTATCACTAAACTTAGAGAGTTAGACCTGCTCAATTATCATGGTTATAACAAGTATAAGGATTTACCTTTATTTGTTTTTGGAGATCAGTATAAAAATGATTTAATTAAAAAGCTCAAGTTATTGGAAAGCAATTTAGAGAAAATCAACAATATTTATTTAGAAATACTTGATACGAAAACCTGTCTATCACTTCCAGAAATAGAATTTAAGTCGCAGCAGATTGATAAATTATATTTGACATGCAACTTTGACATTATAACGGAGACTACGATTAATGATTTGATATTAGTGAATCAATTCATTGACGACAATGCTTTATTGTTAGCTCAATCAAAGTATGAACTACCAGAGTTTGATAAGTTGAATTTACAACATCAACTTGTGTTAGAATATAATGCTTACCATGATGCCATGCAAAAAGTGTTTACAGTATTACCAAATGAAATTGATTATACTCTAACTCTTAAAACACTTGAAAAAAATCAGCAACAAATCAATCAACAATATGAAATCAATTGCAATAAGATAAAAGAAAAAATAGAAAATTCAAACGCGACGCTATCAAAACTTGTTTCTGAATTTACTTCTTTAAAAGAACAGCAATTTCAACTAGATGATAAAATTCGATTAGATAGAGGTGCTTTTGATAATTATGCTGCTGAAATAGAGCAAGCTCCTTGGCTAAATGTAACGAATCAATATTATAATTCATGCAAAATTGCGCTAAGTAAAATTAATGACTGTCAACTAGAAGTTCATGATCAAATTACAAATATTGATAATGCTATTTCTCGTTATCAGGACAAATCTGTTACGTTTGATGACTCAGTTTATCAAAAATTATTAGACGATAATAAGAAAGCGGAAGACAAACATGGTGAATTATGGAGCTTGAATAATGAATTTCGTAATTCAACAGACTGTGAATATTTTACATATATGGGTTGTTATGTTAAAGATTTAGAATCTCTCTTTTTAATTGAAGATAATCATTTAGCTATTTTGTACAAAGAAGTCATAGATTTTGTTGAAAAATGTTCTGCTAACGAACATCTTGATTTGTCTAGTATTGATTATAAAAATGCAAAAACATCAGTTGAACGAAATGCTGCGTTGCAAAATATTTACGAATTTAGTTGTCGTTATCTTCCCAAATATCTTGAGTTACAAGATCATCCTAAATTAATTAATAGACAAACAGAAAATAATAAAGAAATAAACACGCATGAAGATTGGGAGCAAACCCAGCATACAGCTACGCTCAGTTGTTTGCGTGTTATTAATAGACTTTGTAATCCTAGCTATCGCGAGCAAGCGTATCATACGGTTAATCCAGCTCAGCAGCGAAATATCAATTCACGAGATTTTATTCGACCACACCGACATGATGACGGTCTTCCGGGGGGAGATGATAAGCCGCCGTATCGTTCACTCTCATCGGTAAAATCACATTTACCACCTGTTCCGCCGAAAATAAAAAAATCCGCGTGGACGGTGTTTAAACAACACATGGGTAAAATCATTGGTAGTATTTCTGGGATTATTATAGGCGGTGGTGTGGGTGCATTCCTTGGCTTTTTTTTAATGCCAGTCACCTTGGGTATCAGTTTGCCTGTTGGTGCAGCAATAGGCGTGCTTGTCGGTGGTGCAGTCGGCGGTGGTTTAGCTGGCTTAGGAATAGGTAGTCTCATTGATAATTGTTGTTGGCATAAAAACGCGAATCAAGTTGAAAAGGCAGTTGTGTCAGAAGAAAACCCTAATGATGATATTGGTAATATACATAAACGATTTCCAAGAAAGAAAAGTTATTCATTTTCGAAAGAAAATAATCGTGAAGATATATCAGATGATCACGCTTTTATTCGCAGCCATAGCGATCCTGTGACTGTTAATAAATCTAAACGATTCAATTCATCTAGGCTGATGGATCATGTTGAATCCTTAGATAATTGTGATATCAATATTCAAGGATTAAAAAATTCTAAAGGTTTTAGTTATTAATTTTTTTATAAAAAATTGATTAATTTTTCAGTGTGATAAATAATACAACAAAAATTACTATCAATTTTTTAATAAATTTGGTATAATATTTAGATATTAAAAATTGCCGCAATTTAAATCGTAATAATCATTATTAAATTTATTGTCACTTAAAAAAATAGTAGGGTGGATTAGGCGTTTTATGCCGTAATCCACCAAATAAATATTTGTGTTTTTGGTGGATTACGGCATAAAACGCCTAATCCACCCTACATCTTCTCAATATTAAAAATAAAAAAATTACTTGGAGTGCCTCATCATGTGGTTATCATTTGCTATTATTGCCGCTTGCTTGTGGGGTTTAAATTATGCATTAACAGAAAAAATTTTGCATAGTATTTCGCCCATGACATTACTCGCCTTTGAAATGCTTATTGGTGCGGTTAGTTTTTTTTGTATTTCATATTTCTTTAATCTCAAAAAAGATGTAGAAACACTTTCTTCTCATCCTAATTTATTTATATTTGTAATAATTGAAATCGTGGTCGTTCTACTGGCCAATTTTTTTATTGTGCATTCTATCCAAGCAAAAAATGCAACCACGGCTGGTATAGTGGAGTTACTTTATCCTTTATTCACCATTTTATTTACTTGGTTAATTTTCCGCGATAATCATCTTTCGCTTAGTGTGATTATTGGAGGTGGTTTGATATTGTCAGGTGTGTTGGTACTGCAAAGATAGGGTGTAGCCTGGTTGTCGTCGCTAACGCTCCAACCAGGCTACAGCTCCTAACGCTCCAACCAGGCTACAGCTCCTAACGCTCCAATCAGGCTACAGCTCCTAACGCTCCAACCAGGCTACAGCTCCTAACGCTCCAATCAGGCTACAGCTCCTAACGCTCCAATCAGGCTACAGCTCCTAACGCTCCAACCAGGCTACAGCTCCTAACGCTCCAATCAGGCTACAGCTCTGCACACTCGTCGTCCCGCCGCGGCTTGTCCGCTGCACACTCGTCGTCCCGCGGCTTGTCCGCTGCACACTCGTCGTCCCGCGGCTTGTCCGCGGGATCCAGAATCTTTTAAATTATCCCTAGATCCCGCGGGACGACGAGTGTAGGAAGGCGCGCACGTGGGCATGATGTTAAGCTGGCAAATTGTAATTATTTATTTTTAACTTCCACTGTCGCTGCTATATACATCAAATTTCGTGGACCAATATTAGGGTTGGGTGTCATTGAAAGTAACTCAGATTTAATGTGACTATTACTCAGATTAAATATCGGTTGACCAGTATGACGTTGTTGTTGGACTAAAAATTGAAAAAGCGTTTTGTGTTGATGTTGATCAATAAAATAAACTGTTCCGTTAATATCACCAAAACTTAAGGTTTCCGCTGTTAATATTCCCTGTTCACCGGGTGCAATAGTTTTTTTATCAATACTAAATTTATTACTAGGGTAGGGACTGCCTGCATGATCAAAGGTTAACGAACTATCGCTATGATTAATAATGGTTATGTATATTGTGTGATCTAAATTAGCCAATGGTGCCGCGTTAACTTGTAGTGATATTAAACAGGCAGCAATAAGCAAGTAGCATTGTGAAAATAGTTGTTTCATACTAGTTTCCTCGCATTTTATAAGTTTATGAATTGACATTTCAACTAAACCATAACATAGGATGAATTACAAAATCTAGGTTATATGTAAAAGGAATAAAACGTGAACAGTCAGTTAGTTTTGTCCGAATTCAAAAAAAAATGATCAGGATGATACTTATATAGAAATGGACAATGATCAAATTGCAGAAACGGAATCTTACTTTAATTATCGAAAATTTATTCCAGCAAAATGTAATGTAATTTTTTCCTGTGTTGCTAAACCTTGGAATATATCCAGTTATCTTAGTGCTGCGTGGCCCAATGTAAAAACTGCATTATTATACACGGCCGGTGCGGTGACTTCATTACCCATCGCAGTCTATGCTTATACCTTTCCTTTTAAAATTAGCCCTGCTTCATTAAGTCTAGAAGTATTACAAACGATACCACTACCTATGCAAGCACTCGCCATTGTTTTTATGATGATAAATCTTGGCATTGGAACCATGGTGAGAGTTAAATCTATACCTGAAATGTTAAATCAAATAAAAGAAATTTTTCTTCATTACTGCGACTCTATTCCTGGTTTTTTTGAAAATAATTTTATTTTATTGATGGCCAGTGTCTCTGCTATTGCTACCGTGTCTTTAGGCTATTATGGCTTTATTTGGGCAGGACAAGCTGTAGCAGTAATGGCTGCAATAATAAATTTTTCTATCACATTTGGATTCAGAATAACTTCCATCCCAGCATTAATTGAGGACGTTAGACGAATTTTTGATAAAGATTCTCGATTTCAAAATGCAATCATTGATGAATTAAAACGTATTAAACCTGAGCATATTGTAAAGTTTGAAGAGCAATTAAAAATTGCAATAGAAACCAATGGGAAATTAACGGAAGATATTTTACGAGACTGTTTATTAAATTTGTACGATAAAACTTCTTATAAAAATTTAGATGAAAATACACAAAATGACTATATACAAATTTTCAACCCGCCCAATCAACTGCATTCGATTAAAAACACTATCATTAAATTTGTGAATTTTAGTTTAGGAACCGCTATAGGAACATCATTTTTTATTTTTTTTGGCCAATCGGGTTATGACGGTATTAGTATTTTATGTAATGCAACGATATCAGCTTGCGCTATAGATACATTACCTTATGCAGCCAAATTGTCATTGGCGATATTGACAGGGACTTCATCCGGAATATTGGGATTTATCGCTGGTGCGGGAGTCATCAACACCTTAAATCTTTCTTACGATTATATGAAAAAATACCACTTAAATATTTTAAAAGTGATTGCAGTTATGACGGGTGGTTCAATTTCCGCAACATCGTTAGCAAATGCTGCAAAAGTCATGACGGAAAAACCTAA
>Ga0207008_10105_pt1 | contig 27029 bp, 27 predicted proteins | sample Alteio_BWMinCont_83_FD_153489 | JGI IMG/M metagenome (GOLD analysis project Ga0207008, IMG submission 153489) | Enriched cells from forest soil in Barre Woods Harvard Forest LTER site, Petersham, Massachusetts, United States -... | ecosystem: Environmental > Terrestrial > Soil > Temperate forest >... | reverse complement strand
GAAGAAGCCGCGAGAGGTGATGAAGTTGATGGGGAGCGGCGCGAAGGTGGCGAAGGCGGCGGCGAACAGGAGCGGCTTGCTGCGCGCGGCGAGCGCAATGGCCCAGAGGGACGCGAAGATCAGCACGGTGAAGGTTGTGTTCAAGGCTCCCGCGCGCAGATAGAACAGCTCCGAGGTCAGGGGGCGCGCGGTGGAGAGGAACTGGTGCAGCGTGAAGTGCGGCGTGTAATCCGGAATGTGGGCGAACGCGGGCGCGGAGCTCTTGACCTTGAAGGCGATGGCGGTGGCGGCTAAGGAGATCCACAGCGGGAGGGAGCCGAGTTTCCTGCGATAAACCCAGTCATAAACCAGCAGGATCAGCGGCACCGCGGCCGCCATTTCCTTGGAGTTGAGCGCCACCACGAAGGCCACCAGGAACCATACGGGCCGGGCTTGCACATAGAAACACAACGCCAGCAGGACGAAGGTGCAGGCCAGTACATCGTAGACGATTCCGTTGTTAAGAAACACGTCCATCAGGCGCGGATGATAGGAGCCGATGAGAGCGGTGAGGACTCCGATTTCGGCGGAGCCGGTGAGCAGGCGCGCGAGGCGGTACATCAGGAAAATGTTCACGGCCAGAAAGGCGTACGTGACTACGCGGAAGCCCAGCGGATTTAATCCGAACAGCAAGAAGGCGGCGCGGTAGTAAAGCGATCCGAAGGGTCGGTAGACAGTTGTAAAGGGCGTGAGGTTGGCGGCGAGAAGTTTCCACGGCGGCAGGATCCAGGCCTGGTAGGTGTTCATCATGTCGTCACCCTGGAAGTTGACCAGCAGTCCTTTCCAGGCGTGGCCGAGGAACCACGCGGCGAGGAGCAGCGCGAGCGCGGCGGATTTCCAGTACTTCATGCGAGCGGGATGACGCGGCGGTCTTCGATGCGGTAGCGGCCGGAGAGCACCAGGGCGATGGCTTCGGAATAGATGCGGTGCTCCTCTTTCAAGATGCGCGCGGAGAGAGTGGCGGGCGTATCGCCGTCGAGCACGGGGACGACGGCTTGCTGGATGATGGGGCCGGAGTCGAGGCCTTCATCGACGAAGTGGACGGTGCAGCCGGTGAACTTGACGCCGTGGGCGAGCGCCTGGTGCTGCGAGTCGAGGCCGGGGAAGGCGGGGAGCAGGGACGGATGGATGTTAAGGATGCGCTGGGGGAATTCGCGGATGAAGTGGCCGCTGAGGATGCGCAGGTAACCGGCGAGGCAGACCAGATCGACGCGCGCGGCGCGGAGCTCGGCGATGACTTGGCGGTCGTAGATTTCGCGGTCGAGGCCGGGGGAGGGGAGCTCGACCGCGTAGAGGCCGCGGGCGCGGGCGAGGTCCAGGCCGGGGGCTTCGGGGCGGTTGGAGATTACTACGGCGATTTCGGCGCGCAGGCGGCCTTGCGAGATGGAGTCGGCTATGGCTTGGAAGTTCGAGCCGCGGCCGGAGATCAGGATGCCTAGGCGGCGCATTTTAGTTATGAGAGCCGAGCTGAAGCTCGGCTGCAACCTGAAAGGCCGCCCTACAAGCACTATGCAGACAGTGAGTCATTTGTAGGTGACGCCGCGGCCGCGGATTACTTCGCCGATTAGATAAAAGGATTCGCGAAGGGAGCCTAGCACGCGCCCGGCTTCCTTGAGTTTGCGCGGAGAGACCACCAGGATCATGCCGATGCCCAGGTTGAAGGTGCGGCGCCAGTCATGCTCGGGGATGCGGCCGATTTTGCGGAGTATTTCGAAGATCGGAAGGATCGGCCAGGAGCCGGTCTTGATGCGAACGCCGAGGCCCTTGGGCAGAATGCGGGGGGTGTTGCCGGTGATGCCTCCGCCGGTGATGTGCGCGGCGCCTTTGAGCAGGCCCGCGTTATGCAGAGCGCGCAGAGGCGCGAGATAGCTGCGGTGAATCTTGAGCAGCTCTTCGGCGATGGAGCCGCCGAGCTCCTCCACTTGGGTGCCGGCATGATGGCCGGCGACTTCGAAGAGCAGTTTGCGGGCGAGCGAGTATCCATTGGTGTGCAGGCCGGTGGAGGGCAGACCGAGCAACAGATCGCCCGACTTGATGGATTCGCCGGTGAGCATTTGCTTGCGCTCGACTGCGCCGACGATGAAGCCCGCCAGATCGTACTCGCCGGCGGCGTAGAGGCCGGGCATTTCGGCGGTCTCGCCTCCGATGAGCGCGCAGCCGTTGGAGCGGCAGCCGCGGGCGATACCGGAGACTACTTGGGCCGCGATGCGGGCGTCGAGCTTGCCGACGGCGAAGTAGTCGAGGAAGAAGAGCGGGACGCAGCCTTGCACGGCGATGTCGTTGACGCAGTGGTTCACCAGATCCTCGCCGATGGTGGAGTGGATGCCGGTGAGAAAGGCGAGCTTGAGCTTGGTGCCGACTCCGTCGGCGGAGGAGACCAGCACGGGATCGCGGTAGCCGGTCAGGCGGAAGCCGCCGCCGAAGCTGCCGATGTCGGTGAGGACGTTCTTCGTGAAGGTGCGGCGGGCCAGGGTACGGATGGAGGCGACGGCTCGGTCGGCCTCGTCGATGTTGACGCCGGCTTTTTTGTAGGTGATGCGTTTGGGCATGCGGGGGGATTTCTCTATGATAGCGTCGGCACGACGCGCGAAAAATGGGGACACCCTTGTGTGTCCCGGGCGGCGAAGAGTGGCGCACCCGGGCAGTTGCGGACGGGACACACAAGGGTGTCCCCATTTTTCGCGCTTGTTATACTTGTGTTCCGTGAAGTACTTGATTTTTATTGTCGCGGGGATTGCGGCCGGGCAGAGTGTCTCGATCACTTCGGTGGCGGCGGTGGGAATCGGGGATCAGAACTTTGCGCCGGGGACCAGCGTGTATATTTATGGCACGTTTCCGTTGCACGCGGCGGGGCGGGATTTCAGCATTACCGCCGGCGGCGCGACGGGGCCGATCAGCGCGGCCAACAGTATCGGCTATATTTCCGCGATCCTTCCTTTCGATGCCACGACCGGCATCACCAGCTTGTTCGTCACCTACCGGGGAGGGAATTCGAATGCGCTGACGGTCAATCTGAAGCCTTACGCGCCGGAGTTCGTCAGCGGGCAGGGGGTGCCGATCACAAATCAGGGTCCGGCGTTTCCGCTGCCGAATTATTATCCTCTGTCGCACAACAACGGGTCGCATTCGCCGGTCACGAACGTGTCGCCCGCGGCTCCGGGAGAATTGCTGATCGCGAACTTGACCGGACTGGGGCAGACGAATCCTCCGTTTACGTCCAACACGACCGTCGGGACGTTGTCCCCACTGCGGGCGGCGGCGACGATGACGCTGAATGGAGAGAACGTCAACATCGTTCGGGAAGTGGCCTTCGGAGGCGCCGACGAGGTGGATTTTATCGTGCCGCAGGATGCGCCGCTCAATCTGGATTCGCTGGTGCTGCGGATCGCGGGCGCGATGAGCAATACGATTCTGGTGCCGGTGGGGTCGCAGCCGGATGTGTCGGCGGTGCTGAACGGCGCGAGCTTCCGGTCCAGCGGGACGGTGGCGGCGGGGTCGATTGTGTCGATCTTTGGGGCGGGATTTGGAAGCAAAGACAATCTGGCGGCGTTTCCGTCGACGGTGGTGAACGGAATTAGCGCCATCATCGGCGGGTTGCAGGCTCCGATTTTCGCGCTGGCGGGCGCGGCGGGACAGATCAACGTGCTGGTGCCCACGGAATTGGCGGCGACGGGCATGGCGAGCCTGACGGTGATGGGCGCGGGAGGCACGTCGCTGCCGTTTCCGCTGATGCTGGCCGCGGCGGTGCCAGGGATTTTCTTCTATACCGATCCGACGCTGACGTCGCGAAGAAACGCCGTGGCAGTGTCGGCGAACACAGCGTGGCTCGCGATGCCGGTGTCGATGGCGGCGGCGATGGGTCTGCCTACGAATTGCAGCGCGTTGGGGGCGGCTGCGCTGTGCGGTCAGCCGGTGCAGGCAGGCGGATATCTGCAAATTTACGCGACTGGGCTGGGGCGCGCTACGCCGAACGGCGATCCGGCGGGGCCGGTGCTAACGACCGGCACGGTGGCTCCGGCGAACGGAAGCTTGTTGTATCAGACGACGGCGATGCCGATGGTGACGATCGGCGGGCTGAACGCTCCGGTACTTTTTTCGGGGATCGCGCCTGGATATGCGGGGCTGTATCAGGTGGACGTGCAGATTCCGGCGGGGGTGGCGGCAGGGAGCGATGTGGCGGTGCAGATTTCGATGCCGGGAAGCGTGACGGATTCGGCGACGATTGCCGTGCAGTAGTCGAATCATTCAACTGAACGCCTTTGGGGACGCCGGCGCCGTTGGCGTTTGGCGTTAGAGCTTTTCCCACATCGATCCGGAAGTGATCTTAGGTCTTCCAGCGAGCGGCGAATTCTGCCGGGCTCATCTCGATGTCGCGAAGGATGCCTCGCAGGGTTCCCACCTTCAGAGTTCGGACGGCGTGCACCGGGACTGACGTTCGAGCAGCATCTCGCGCCATTACGTGATGACTGCCTCGTGTACGTACCACCGTAAACCCTTGCGATTCGAGAAAACTAACCATCTCAGCGCCAGTGGGCCGAGGAAGCCTAGGCACGGACCAAGTCTTCCAACTCCAGGTCCAGGTGGCGCAGCGAACTGGGCGGGTTCAAACGAGCTAAGGCGTCGTCCAGGCCAAATGCGTCAATGTACGCTCGGAGAGCCTCGTGGAGGTCCGCGATGGCTTCCTCTTCGGTCTCTCCCTCTCCGTAGGCGGGGATGTCGGGGACGCGGGCCGTGAAGCCGCCGAGTTCAGCGTCCGGAATGAGCTCGACGGTGAGGCGCTTCATGCAGGCATTGTAGCGCAGCCAGGAGCTAGATCGGCGGCACTCCAGGTCAGTACGTCGGAACGGTGACAAAGCTTCGCGTGCGGCGCCAAAAGCAACTGAGGATTGACGGGAGTCCGATCACGGTGGTTAGATTGAGCTTGACGCTCCTGGATCTCAGCAGTCGCCCCCGGGTTCCGCGAGTCGCGGACAGGCTGCCGGCGAGCGCACTTCCCGCGCGCGCCAGCGTGTATTTTTGCGACAACTGCGGAAGGGACATCACCAAGCATCTGCATCCGGGACGAGCGCATGTTCGGCAGGCCTTGGGGCCGCTGAGATATGTGTGCCGTTGCGGTCAGAAATGGCTGACGGGCGCAACGGAATGGGACTACTTAAGTGATTGGGAACGGCGCCATCGCGTTCGCGACGTTGTTATTTTAAGCCTGATATTTTCCGCCCCGTTTGCCATAATCGGCGCTCTTGTCTAGCTTGTGCTGCAACCTTGGAACAAGGCGGCAATCATCGCCTCCGTTATCGCGGCACTTCCCGCGGTTCTGATCACCGCGCCAGCCTCCGTTAAGGTGGTCCGGTCTCTTTGGAGAACAAGAGTCGGCAGGTCCTCCACTGACTGAGCGGCACTCGCGGCGGCTGCGCTAGAATTATAAGGAATACCTCCCGAACGGCCTGCCCTTGTGGGCAAATCCCCGTAAGGCACACTGATGTTCGACAACTTAAGCGATAAGCTCCAGCGGGTTTTCAAGAACCTGCGCGGAGAAGGGAAACTGAGCGAGGCCAATATGGAAGCCGCGCTGCGCGAGATCCGCGTGGCGCTGCTGGAGGCCGACGTGCATTTCCGCGTCGCCAAGCAGTTCATCGAAGCGGTGAAGGAAAAGGCGATGGGGCAGGATGTCCTGACCGCGCTTTCGCCGACGCAGCAGGTGGTGAAGATCGTCCGCGACGAGATGGTCAAGATGCTGGGCCAGCATCAAGCCCGGCTGCGCATGGCGAATGAGCCGCCCAGCATGTTCCTGATCGTAGGATTGCAGGGCTCGGGCAAAACCACTTCGACGGCCAAGCTCGCCCGTTGGCTGAGCAAGAACGGAAGCTCGCCGCTGATGGTTTCGGTGGACGTGTACCGTCCGGCGGCGCGCAAGCAGTTGAGCGTGCTGGCGCGGGAATTGAAGCTGCCGATTTATGAGGGCGCCGCGGAGGAGACCACGCCGGCGGAGCTCGCGCGGGGGGCTCGCAAGGAAGCGACGCAGACCGGGCGCGACGTGCTGCTGGTGGACACCGCGGGACGACTGCACATCGACGACGAGCTGATGACCGAACTCAAAAGCCTGAAGGAGCAGTTGAATCCCAGCGAGATCCTGTTCGTCGCGGATGCGATGACCGGACAGGACGCGGTGAAATCGGCCGACGAGTTCCATAAGCAGTTGGGGATCACCGGGATCATCCTTACCAAGATGGATGGCGATGCTCGCGGCGGCGCGGCGTTGTCGATCCGCGCGGTGACGGGGCAGCCGCTGAAGTTCGTGGGCGTGGGCGAGAAGCCGGACGCGCTGGAACCATTTCATCCGGATCGCGTGGCGCAGCGCATTCTCGGCATGGGCGACATGCTCAGCTTGATCGAAAAGGTGGAGGAGTCCATCGATTCGAAGCAGGCCGAGGAGATGCAGCGCAAGCTGATCGAGGACGACTTCACGCTGGGCGATTTCCGCGATCAGATGAAGCAGCTGCGGAAGCTGGGGCCGATCGAATCGCTGCTGGGGATGATGCCACAACTGGGGCCGCTGAAGGATTTGAAGAACGTCAAGGTGGATGAGAACGAGATTACGCGCATCGTGGCGATTATCGATTCGATGACCGCGCGCGAGCGGGCGAATCACATGATCATCAACGGGGCGCGGCGGCGGCGGATCGCCAAGGGCAGCGGGACGTCGGTGCAGGAAGTGAACAGCCTGCTGAAGCAGTATGCGCAGACCCGCAAGATGATGAAGAGCATCACGGGCGGCGGCGGATTTTTGGGCAAGCGGCTGGCGAAATTCAAGATGCCCATGGGTTTTGGACAATAAGATTTGAACACAGGAGCGATTGCATGCTGATGATACGTTTGGCGCGGTTCGGCGGGAAAAAGAAGCCGACTTACCGCGTGGTGGTGATCGATAAAGAGAGCGCGCGCGATAGCCGGGCGGTGGAAGTGGTGGGCACGTATAATCCCATCACGAAGCCGAAGGCGATCAACCTGAAGCACGAGCGGATCGCGCATTGGATGAAGCATGGAGCGCAGCCGTCGGACACAGTGGCTCGGCTGCTGAAGAATAATCCGGCGGCGGCGCCGGAACCCGCACCCGCGGCGTAGGAATACAGGACGCCGAGCCGAGTGGAAGCTCGGCTGCAGGCTGAGAGCCCGCCCCACAATACTGCTCGTGCTAGAATCGGTCCAACAGGAGGGTGAAACGGGTGAAAGATTTAGTGAAGGAGATCGCCAAAGCTCTGGTCGATATTCCGGATGAAGTTGTGGTTCGGGAGGTGGAAGGCGAGCAAGTCACGGTACTCGAGCTTCGCGTGGCGCCCAGCGATCTGGGCAAGGTCATCGGGAAGCAGGGAAGAACGGCGCGGTCCATCCGGACCTTGCTGGGAGCCGCGGGGATGAAGTTAAACCGGCGGTTTACCCTGGAGATTCTCGAATAGACGGCTGGGTGCTGGCAGGACGCTTGTTCCGAACGCGCGGGATCCGGGGAGAACTGACGGCGGAGGTTTACAGCTCGCAGCCGGGGCGCGCGGAACGTTTGGACTCGGTTTTGCTTGAGAAGGGCGGTGTGAGCCGAGCCGCGCGTGTGGAGCGGGCCTGGTATCACGGCAATCGCCTGGTGCTGAAGTTTGAAGGATTGGATTCGATCTCCGACGCCGAAACGTGGGAGGGCGCCGATCTTCTGGTGGCCGAAGAGGAGCGCGTTCGACCGGCGGAAGGTGAGTACCTCCACGAGCAGTTGATCGGATGCACGCTGATGGCGGACGATGAGCCGGTCGGCGTGGTTCGGGGGGTAGAGGATTATGGCGGTCCGTCGCACCTGAAGGTGGAGACGACGGCCGGCCGTGAGATTCTGGTTCCGTTTGCCCGGGAGATTTGCCGGGAGATCGATGTGGCCGGGAAGATCATTCGGGTGAAGCTGCCGGAAGGGTTGATGGAGTTATAGACCGCGAAAAGCGGGGACACTCTTGCCTGTCCCCGCCGGAAGAGTGGCCGGCAGTTTGAAGAGTGGTGGCGGGGACAGGCAAGGGTGTCCCCGTTTTTCGCGGAGAGATTGTGACGTTTCACGTGCTGACGATTTTCCCGGAGTTTTTTCGCGGGCCTTTTGAGCACGGCGTGATTCAAAGGGCGACGGAAGCCGGGCGAATCGAGATCCGGATTCATGATTTGAGGAATTGGACCGAGGACCGGCATCGCACCGTGGATGATCGGCCATTTGGCGGCGGCGAAGGGATGCTCATGAAAGCTGAGCCGCTTTTTAAGGCAGCGGAGGCGATCTTTCCGGAGCGCGGCGGTGGGCGGAAGGTGATTCTGCTTTCGGCGCAGGGGCGTCGGTTCGATCAGGCGCTGGCGCGGGAGTTCGCGGCGGCGGACGAGCTGCTGCTGATTTGCGGCCGCTACGAAGGCGTGGATGAGCGCGTGGCCGAGCACCTGGCGGACGCCGAGATCTCGGTAGGCGATTTTGTGTTGAGCGGCGGCGAGCTGGCCGCGGCCCTGGTGATCGACGTGGTCGCGCGGTTGCAGGAGGGCGTGCTGGGAAACAGCGACTCGGCGATCTATGAGTCGTTCGGCGAAGAGGGCGTGCTGGATTGTCCGCAGTACACGCGTCCGGCGGAGTTTCGAGGTTGGCGGGTCCCGGAGGTGCTGCTCGGCGGCAACCATGAGGAGATCCGGAAGTGGCGGCGCAAGGCGGCACTCGAGAAAACGGCAAGGCTTAGGCCAGACTTATTGGAATTGAGGCAAATGACATGATTCACGCAATGATGAGCAAGGTTTTGGACAAGCACAAGCGGAACGTGGAGCATCCCGAGTTCCGTCCCGGAGACACCATCCGCGTGCACGTGAAGATCAAGGAAGGCGACAAGGAACGCTTGCAGGCGTTCGAAGGCACCGTGATCGCGCGCAACAACACCGGGATGGGGGAGAACATCACCGTCCGCAAAGTGAGCTTCAGCCAAGGCGTGGAGCGTATTTTCCCGCTGAACGCGCCGGTGGTGGATCACATTGAAGTGGTGCGCACCGGTCGGGTGCGGCGGGCGAAACTTTACTACCTGCGCGGCCTCCGCGGCAAGGCGGCGCGCCTGCGCGAACGCGAATAGCCTGATTCTTGCTTTTGCGATGCCTACCAGCCGCCACGAGCGAGCTCTCCGGCAAGCAGGCTTCGGCGCCATCGCCGGCGTCGATGAAGCCGGCCGCGGGGCGCTGTTCGGCCCGGTGTTCGCGGCCGCCGTGGTGCTCGATCCGGAACAACAGATTCGAGGGCTCGACGACAGCAAGCTGCTGGAGCCGGAGCGCCGGGAGGTGCTCGCGGGCCGCATCCGGGAACGGGCGCGGGCTTGGGCGGTGTGCGCAGCGGACGCTTTCGAGATCGACCGCTGGAACATTCTGGAAGCCTCCCGGCTGGCCATGCGGCGCGCCGTGGAACGCTTGGACGGCCGCTGCGATCATCTGCTTGTGGATGCGATTCGCGTGAACGTCACCCTGCCCCAGACTCCGCTGATTCACGGCGACGCGCGCAGCTTTTCGATCGCCGCGGCGTCGATCCTTGCTAAAGTTGCGCGGGATCGGGCGCTGGTGGCCTGGAGCGAGGTGTTTCCCGAGTACGGCCTCGACAGCAACAAGGGCTACGGCACGCCGGATCATCTGGCGGCGCTCGATCAATTCGGCCCTACCAGTCTGCATCGCTACAGTTTCGCTCCGGTGCGGGAGCGGAGCCGGCGGGAAGTGTGGACCGGGTATCCTCAATTGCGCCAAGAGTCGCGACAAGGTGAGCTTTTCGCATGTCTGTGAACCCACATCTGGCTGCTCCGGGAACGCCGGCGGAGTTGCGGCCCAATCGGGGAGCGCGGCGGTGGCTGCTGCGAATTCTGTTCGCGCTGTTCACTTATGCGGTGGGGGTGTTTCTGGTGGTGTTCCCGTGGACCGATTTTTGGGCGGTGAACTCCTTGGGAGAGGCGTTCCCGGCGCTGCGGGATCTGTGGCTTGAGCCGTCGTTTCGCGGGGCGATTACCGGGCTGGGGTTCGTCAACATTTATATTGCTTGCGTGCAGGTGGTGTATTCGTTGAGGAAGAGCTAACCGGAAAAGCGCCGAAAAGCGGGACACCCTTGCCTGTCCCGGCAGCAACGTTGTGGCCGGGAAAGGCAAGGGTGTCCCGCTTTTCGGCGCTTTTCCGGTTAGCTGAAACGGGACCGCGCCAGGATCCAGATCTTTTCCCAGGTGGGCACGCGGATGCGGCGGGAGAGGACGTCGTAATCGGAGGCCACGATGCGGTCGAGCAGACGCGAATAGATAGCGATCAGCGCGCGCAGGGAGGCGCGGCTGCGCGGATCGATCAAATCCACCAGCGGCGCGGATTCGGCGTAGAATTTTTGCGCGCGGCTCGCTTCGAACTCCAGAAGATTTCGCAGGCCAGGACCGCTGAGCTCCGTAAGTGAGACGCCAAAGCGCAGCAAGTCTTCTTGAGGAAGATAGATGCGATCTTTCCCGGCGTCCTCGCGCACATCGCGCAGGATATTGGTGAGCTGGAACGCGATGCCGCATTTTTCGGCCAGCTCCAGCGCTTCGGGCGCGGTGAATCCGAAGATGTGGATCACGGTCATCCCCACCACGCTGGCGACGTGATAGCAGTAATCGTAAAGCTCGTCGAAGGTGCGGATGCGGCGGGGCTCCAGATCCGACGCGACGCCTTCGATCATTTCGAAAAAATATTCGTGGGGAATCTTGTAGCGGGCGACGGCGTCGATAAACGCCGGCCACAGCGGATTCTCCGGGGCGCGGCCGGTGAGCGCGGCTTCCAGATCCTGCTTCCAACGCGCGATCGCACCCGCTCGGTCGGCGATGCCTTCGTCGTCGCTCAAATCGTCGCAGTAGCGCATGAAGGCGTAGATCGCGCACATGGCCAGTCGGCGGTCGCGGTCGAGCAGTAGGAAGGAGTAGTAGAAGTTCTTGGCCTGCCGGCGGGCTATGCTCTCGCAGAAAGTGTGGGATTCGGCAACTGTCATGCCGCCCGGGAAAAAACCCGCCGCGTGATAGCGCCCAGCAACAGGCCGGCGCGCTCGACTCTTGAAACCGCCGGACGCCCGCGCAGGACGTCGTAATTCCGCCGTTCGATTTTTTCGAGCACCTTCAGGCCGCCGCGGCTGAACAGGTCTAGATCGATGGCCAGCCGGCGGTCCACCATGCCGGCCAGCGGGAGGCCCTTGAGAAAAAGGTCCCGCGACACATCCACCGCTTCCTTCATCGCGGCGCCGAATCGCGGATCGAAGCGGCGCTCGAGTAGAGCCTCCAGCGGATACCCGTGGCGCTCCAGGATATCCAGCGGAAAATAGATGCGATCTCTTTTGAGATCCACGGTGACGTCCTGCCAGTGATTGGCGAGCTGCAAGGCAGTGCAGGTGGCGTCGGAAAGCGCCTGGCGCTCGTCATCATGATAGCCGCACAGGGCGAGCACCAGGCGGCCGACGGGATTGGCGGAATAGCGGCAGTATTCAAACAGCTCTTCGAAGTTTCGATAGCGCGTGATGGTTTGGTCCTGTTCGAAGGCCTTGATCAGATCGTCGAACAGGGTTTGAGGAAGCTGGTGCAGCGCCGCGGTAGTTTCGAGCGCGACGAAGACGGGATGTGACACGCGTCCTTCATACATGCCCTGAAGCTCGCCGCGCCACCAGGAGAGCAGCCGCAGGCTTTCCTTGGGATCGCCGATTTCGTCGCCCAGATCGTCCGCCCAGCGGCAGAAAGAATAGACGTTATAGAAATCCTGATGCAGGGCCTTGGGCAGCAGGAAGCTGACCACGTGGAAATTCTCGTAATGATGGGTGGCGAGCCAGCGCGTGTACTTGACCGAATCCGGCAGAGACCACTTGCGTTGAAGGGCGTCCGGCGCGGCGAGAAAAGCAGTGGGCGGAAGAAACACGGTTACGGAATGATGGCGGTCTTCAGATGCCCGTTGTGGCTCATCAAGTGTTGCATCACTTCCAGCAGATTCGAGAGCGGCTCCACGCGATTCACGAAATCCTTGGCGCCCACGTACCCCTGGCTGACCGCGTCGAGAGCTTTGCGGACCAGGGCGGGCGTGTGGTGGAAGCTGGCCTTGAGCGTAAGCTCGGAATAATGCAACTGGTGGGTATCAACGGGAACCACGGTGCCGCTGGGGCAGCCGCCGAAGAAGTTCACGACGCCGCCCCGGCGCAGCATCTTGATGGCGAGCTGCCAGATCTCGGGCAGGCCCACGGCTTCGATCACCACATCGGCGCCGCGGCCTCCGGTGAGATCGCGCACGCTGGCGACGGGATCGGAGCCGTCGGCATTCAGCACGGTTTCCGCGGCGCCCATGCACACGGCGCGGTCGAGCTGCACCTGGCGGCGGCCGATGGCGATCACGCGGGCGCGATACACGGACTTCGCCAGGCGCACGAACATCAGCCCGATGGGACCCAGTCCGATCACCGCCACGCTGTCGCCCGGCTGCACCCCGGTTTCTTCCAGGCCGCGCAGCACGCACGCCAGCGGCTCGGCGAGCGCGGCGTCCTGATAGCTGACGTGCTCCGGAATCGCCAGCATGTTCTTGCGGACAATGCGCTCCGGGATGCGAATGAACTGCGCGTAAGCTCCGTTGTTGAACAGCAGATCCTCGCAGAGATTTTCCTGGCCGCGCTGGCAAAAATAACATTCCCCGCAGGGGGCCGAATTGGCCGCGGTCACGCGCTGCCCCAGCTCGAAGCCGCGCACCTTTTCGCCCATCGCCACCACGTCGCCGGCCAGCTCATGTCCGAACAAAGCGGGGGGCTGGATCATGCGGGCATGGTAGCCCCGGCGGAAGACCTTGAGGTCGGTTCCGCACGTCAGCGCGGCGCGCACACGCACCAGCACATCGCCCGATCCGATCTTGGGAACGGCGACCTGCTCTATGCGCAACTGCTCTTTGCCATAAAGCACGGCAGCCGTCATCTGCTGTGTCACTTCGATCACCTCTGGGGCCGTACCACTATCTTCAACGATCCTTCCTCCGGATGCAATGCTCGCTCAATCCCGTGCCGGATTTCGGTTAAGGACACGCGGTGGGAAATCAACTCCTCCACCGGCAGCGCGCGGCTGAACACCAGCTCCGCCGATTCGCGCTGGATATCCACGGACGCGCTGTAGGAGCCGCCCAGCGTGCGCTCCTCCATGCAAATGGCGGCTCCGGAGACCTCGATGCGCTCCTGATGCGAGGTTTGCGCGAACAGCAAGATACGGGCGCCCGGCCGGGAACAGCTCACGGCTTGCTCGACGACGCCCTTGGCCGACGCGGCGACGATCACGATATCGGCGCCCCGGCCCTCGGTCATGGCGCGCACTCGCTTTTCCAGCGCATCCTCGCGCGGGTCGAAGGCATCTTCGGCTCCGAACTTGCGAGCCAGCTCGCGCCGCGCCGGCATGGTGTCGGTGGCGAGAATATGGGAGCCGATCCGCGCCAGAATCATGGTAAAGATCAAGCCTACCGGACCCTGCCCTAGTATGACCACCACGTCCCCCGCCTGCGGATCCACTTGCTTCACGCCCTTGAGGCAGGTATTGACCGGCTCCACGAAACAGGCCTGATCGAAGGACACGCCGTCGGGGATGCGTTCGATACCGCGCTCCACGATCCAGTCCATTACGCGCACGTATTGGGAGAAGCCTCCGCCGGCCGGTTCGTAGCCTGCGGTGACTCCGACTTTCTTGTACACCGGGCACTGCGCGTACAGCTTGCGCCGGCAGTAAAAACACTGGCTGCACGGGATGTGGTGGAACACGATGACCCGTTCGCCGGTCGCGTAACGAGTGACGCCCGCGCCCACGGCCGCCACCACGCCCGCTGTCTCATGGCCGTAAATGCGCGGCGGCGGCAGCAGGTTGTAGGCGATCTTTTTGAGATCGGTGGGGCAGATGCCGCAGCTTTCGACGCGAATCAGAACCTCACCCGGGCCGATCTGGGGCACCGGAACGGATTCCACGTCGACCACGCCGAGGCCTTTGTAGACGGCTGCCTGCATGGTGGCGTCCGAATTAAAACTCGCAGTCTGCAAAGAACTCTCCTAGCTTCCCCGCGGCGTCGCGGCAGTTCCGGTCCAGCCGCAGCAGGCCCGGCATGACGGTAAAGGGGCGCAGCATTGCGGCCAGCGCGATGCGCGTGCGCGAAAAACGTCCCGACGCGTCGCGGTAGAGATTGAAATCCAGAGGCATATCCTCCGCGGCGGCATCCGACACGACTTTGACGCAGCGGAACGGCACGCCCCATTCTCGCGCCTTGGCGGCCACAGCGGCGGACTCCATCTCCACCGCCACCGCGCCCGTGCGCTCGCGCAACGCCCCTTTTTCGGCGGCAGTCACCGCCACTCGGTCCACCGACAAAATCTCGCCCTGGATGAACGCGCGGCGCGATCGCACCGGCTCGCCCGACACGACGATATCGCCGACCCGCAGCGCCGGATCGAGCGCTCCGCAAAATCCCGTACTCACAATTCCGTCCACGTTCTTTTTCTCGCGCAAAGCTTCCGTCACCAGGCGGGAGCCCGGTCCGTTGGCCAGCATCACCCAGCGATTCCCGTTATGTTTACGAATCCCCGACAACTCCCGCTCCTCGGCCGCCACAATCAACCAGGCCAATCAGCAGTACCCATTCGCCTGGAACCACTCGGCGGCGTTCTGCAATGCCGCCCTGGCCGGTCCCGGCGCGTAGCCCAATTCCCGCGCGGCCTTATCGTGCCGCACCCACATCTTCTTGCGCGCCATGCGGACTCCGTCGAGCGGAGCCCTCGGCTCGCGGCCGGTCACACCCGCCCATGCCGTCGAGACGACCCCCGCCGCGTAAGCCACCGCGTACGGAATCCGCAGCTTCGGCGCGGCCCGCCCGGTGATCTCTCCCAACGCGCAAAAAATCTGCCGTAGCGTCAGGTTCTCCGACCCCAATATATATCGCTCACCCACCCGGCCGCGCTCGCACGCCGCTAAATGACCCTCCGCGACGTCGCGGACATCCACCACGTTCAACCCGGTATCCAGGTATGCCGGCATCGCTCCCCGCACGAAATCCACCACAATTTTTCCCGTGGGCGTGGGCTTGAAATCATGATCCCCCACCGGAGCCGTCGGATTCACAATCACCACCGGAAATCCCTCGGCCGCAAACTCCCGGGCCACCTGCTCCGCCAAAAACTTGGACCGCTTGTACGGCCCCGCCATCTGCTCCAGCCTCACCGGTTTGGTTTCGTCGCCCAGTTCACCCGGCGGCACTCCGATGCAGCCCACCGTGCTGGTGTAGATGAACCGCTCCACACCGGCGATGCGCGCAGATTCAAGCAAACTGCGCGTGCCCTCGACGTTTGACCGGAACATCTCCTCCGGCTCCCGCGTCCACAGGCGGTAATCCGCGGCCACGTGATACACCACCCCGCATCCAGCCACCGCGGCGTCGAGCGAACTCCGGTCCCGCAAGTCGCCCCGCACAGGCTCGATTCCATCCAGTTCCAGGAGCCTGGCGGGGTCCCGAGCAAGCCCTCTCACAGCACACCCGCGATCGAGAAGCTTGCGCGCCACATGCCAGCCGACGAACCCGGTCGCGCCGGTGACGAGAATTCGTTTCACAATTGAACACAGGCAAGCTTGCCTGTGCCACTGGCGTTCAACCCAGCAGCCAGCTCAGCGTCTTGAACGGATCGCTGAACTTGGCATTGATTCCGTAAGCCGAAGACGGCTCATATCCGCAATGCACCATGCACTGATCGCAGCGCGGATCGTTGCCCTGCCCGTAGTTGTCCCACGGCGTCTTGGTCATCAGATCCTCGAAAGTATCGTGGTGCGCGTCCGTGATCAGGTAGCACGGGCCTTTCCAGCCCTTCACGTTGTAAGTCGGATTGCCCCACGCCGTGCACGGCAGCTCCCGCTCGCCTTTGAGGAAGTCCATATACACCGGCGACGACACCAGCGGGAAGCGCTTGGCCAGCTTGTCGATGCCCTGGAACTTCTCATGGATATCTTCCCGCGTCATGAAGATTTCCTGGTCGTTGACCGAGGAATAACCGTACGCCGGAGAAATGGTGTGCCCGTCGACTTTGTACTGCCCGAGGAACTCGTACATCTCCGCGATCTCGTTCATGTCGGTCTCGCGATACACCGTGGTGTTGGTGAACACGCGGAAGCCGGCTTCTTTCGCCAGGCGGATGCCTTCGATCGCGGCCTTGAACACGCCCGTCCGTTCGACCGCCAGGTCGTGATTCTTTTCCATGCCGTCCAGATGGACGTTGATGACCAGGCCGGCGTGCGGTTTGAACTCCTTCAGCCGCTTGCCGATGAACATGCCGTTGGTGCAGAGCTGGATATACAGGCCGCGATCGAGAATCGCGGTGCACAGCTGCGGAAGCTCGGGATATAGGAACGGCTCGCCGCCGCAGATCGACACCATGGGCGCGCCGCACTCGTCCACGGCCTTGAGGCACTGCTCGAGCGTCAGGCGCTGCGAGATGCTGGTTTCGTACTCGCGGATGCGGCCGCAGCCGGTACAAGTGAGATTGCAGGCGTGCAGAGGCTCCAGCATCATCACCAGCGGGAAACGCTTGTTGATCATCGGGTGCGACTTGTGCTCGCTCTTGGCCGAGGGTATCTGAGTATGAATGATGCGGAACGGATTGTTCGCGTCGGTGGACGTGGACAGGTTCTTCTGCCACTCCGGACGCGGACGCAGCTTGTTCTTGGCGATGTAAGTCGCCATGCCAGCCGCTTGAGACAAAGGAAATCTCATGTGCGGACTCCTCTTTCTTGGGAACTTGGTGTGACGCGATGGCCGGACGCGATGGGCATCTGCGTGTCGCGAACTTCCATAATCGGCCGTGCAGGACCGGTGCGTGCCTTGCGGTAAGCAGCCAGCGCCAGCACCGGAAATGAATTTCGGTACAGATGATACTTGAGGTAAAATACGCCCGGAAATCCGGTGCCGGTGGAGAGCTCCTCATCCCAGCCGCCGTCGGCGCGCTGATGATCCACCAGCCACTTGATGCCGTTCTTCAGGCTGCTCGAATTGATGTCGCCGCCCGCCAGCAGTCCGAGCACGCCCCACGCGGTCTGCGAAGGTGAACTGGGAGCGGCGGTGAAGGTCTTGTTGTCGTAGCTGGCGCAGCTTTCGCCCCAGCCTCCGTCGGCGTTCTGAATGGAGCGGAGCCATTCGCCGGCGCGCAGGATGTGCGCTTCGCGATCGCTCTCACCCGCGGCTGCCAGGCCGCGTAGCGCCAGAAACGTGCCGTAGACGTAATCGACGCCCCACCGTCCGTACCAGCTTCCATCCATTTCCTGGGTCTTTTCGAGATACGCGACTCCCCGCCGCACCGCGGGGTGATCCGCTTTCACGCCCGACGCCATCAGCGCCTCGAGCACGCGGCCAGTGATGTCCGGGCAGCTCGGATCGAGCATCGCGTTGTGATCCGCGAAGGGCACCGAGCTCAGAAATTCCCAGTTGTTATCGACGTCGAAGGCGGCCCATCCGCCGTCGGAGCCCTGCATCGCCAGCAGCCAATCGACCGCGCGGCGGATGCAAGCGTCGTGTTTGGCTCCGGTGCCGTTGCTATCGCCGGCCCCTCCCCGCCCGTGGCTCAACGCCAACAGCACCTGCGCCGTGTCGTCGATGTCCGGATAATGCTCGTTGGCGTATTCGAAATACCAGCCCGAGGGCTCGACCTCGGGTCGCTTCACGGACCAATCGCCTTTACGCCGAACTTCCTTGGTCAGCAGCCAGTCCGCGGTGCGCTCGAGCGACGCCGGAGGCGCCATGCAAGATTCGCCCAACGCGTAGGCGGCGATGGCCGTGTCCCACACCACCGAAAAACAGGGCTGGAAAAAGAAGCCGCTCTGATCCGGGCCGGCGCCGTCCGTCAGCAGATGCATGAACTGCTGCTCGGCTTCCTGCCGATCTGGATGGTCGGGCGGATACCCCAGCAGGTCCAGCATCATGACCACGTACATCATGGACGGATAGATCGCGCCTAGCCCGCCGGAATAGCGAGTGCGCGCCAGCACCCACTGCTCCGCGCGGCGGATGGCCTTGGCGCGGATCGCGCGCGAGCCGTAGCGATCCCACAACTTCAGCGCCTTATCGGCCTTCATGAAAAAATTCCGCCAGCTGAAGAAACCTTCGTCGTTCGAAAATCCCAGCGGCACGCCGGGGAGGAAAAGCTCGTCCAGGGTGAAGCCCGCCGGAGTCGGACGCTGCGGATTCTTGGCGTGCAGCACCGACAGCGGGATCACAATCGCGCGGGTCCACGAAGACATCTCGTAGATCAGCCGCCCCAGCAGCATCAGCTCGGGTGGAATCGAAGGAGCATATTCGCGCGGATACAGGCCGAACAGGCTCAGGTTGATCTTGACGTAGCTGTTGGCCCCCTGCACTCCGCCCAGCGCGAGGATTCGCTCGCGCGCCCGTGCCAGGTGCGGATCGTCGTAATCCAAGCCCGCCAGCTTCAGCGCCGTGTAGGCTTTGACGGTAGCGCTCAGCTCCGCCGGCCCGTTTGCGTAGATGTTGAAGCCGCCGTCCGGCAACTGGCGTTCGAGAATCGAGCGCACGGCTTTCTCGATCAGCGGCCGCGTGGGCGGATTCCACACGCCGTTCTCCGGCGCGTGCCGCCATAATTCGAGCAGGATGAAATCCGATTCCAGCGTGGAGTCCGCCGTCAGATCGGCTTCCCAATAGCCTTCGCGTGTCTGGCGGCCGAGCAGATAGCCCGCTCCGCGCCGCATGGTTTCCCGCGCGGCCTCGAGTAGCGGCTCGATTTGCAGGGTCGGCGTCATACGCGTGCGGCGGTCTGCACCCGGATGGTTTGCAGTTGGGGCGCCCGCGCGAGCTCACTCGGCAGGTTGAAGCGGACGTCCTCTTCCTTGATCTCCATCTCTTCGAGCTCACTGTAGCCGCGGCCTTGAAGCGACTGGATCAGCCCTTCCACCAGGTTCTCCGGCGCGGAAGCTCCGGCCGTCACCGCCACGGTGTCCACGTGGTCCAGCCACTCCGCCTTCACTTCGCTCAAATCGTCAATGAGGTAGGCCGGAACGCCGATTTTCTGGCAGACTTCCACCAGCCGCCGCGAATTCGAACTGTTTTGTGAACCCACTACCAGCAGCATTTGGCACAGCGGAGCCACCGCCTTCACCGCAACCTGGCGATTTTCAGTGGCATAGCAGATATCCTGCGCCGCCGGCCCCTGAATTTTCGGGAACCTCTCCTTCAGACGCGCCACAATGTCGCGGGTTTCATCCAGGCTCAGAGTGGTTTGGGTGATGAAAGCGATATGTTCGGGCTCGCTGATTTCCAGCCGGTCCACATCTTCGACGGTCGAGACCAGCACGGTCGATTGCGGAGCCTCGCCCAGCGTGCCGATCACTTCGTCGTGATCTTTGTGGCCGATCAGGATGATGGTGTAGCCTTTCCGGGCGAACTTGACGGCTTCTAGGTGGACCTTAGTAACCAGCGGGCAGGTGGCGTCGATGACTTTAAGGTTACGCTCCCGCGCCTCCGCCCGAACCGATGGGGATACTCCATGCGCGCTGAAGATCACCCGAGCCCCGGCGGGAACTTCGTTCAATTCCTCGACGAAAATGGCCCCCGCGCCGCGTAATTCGTCCACTACGTGGCGGTTGTGGACGATTTCCTTGCGAACGTAGATGGGCGCTCCGTACAGGTTAAGGGCGATCTTAACCACATCGATCGCGCGTACTACCCCCGCGCAAAAGCCCCTTGGTCTCAACAGGATAATCTTCTTTGCCGTAGCAGACATGGATGCTTGATTATAGCAGAGCCATCAATCCCAGCACCACCTTAGAAAGCACCCCCCTAGAGAAAGCACCCCCCTAGCGACCTCAGCCCGTACCACCTCAGAAAGTGGGGCGGGCTTTCAGCTTGCAGCCGGCTTTTGAGCCGGCAGCCGCCCGGGCCGAGCGGAAGCTCGGCTGCAGGCTGAAAGCCCGCCCCACAAAAGGCAGGTCCAGGCGAACCAGTCGCCGTGGCGAGTGTAGGGGGTGGTTCCCGGGATGTAGTTGAAATGCATGTCCGCGGATAGTATTTCGTACGGGGGCATGCGCTGGGTGACTCGGCCGGCGGGGTCGATCGCCGCGGTGATCCCGTCATTGGTGGCGCGCAGGATCCAGCGGCGATTTTCGGCCGCGCGCATGCGGACGAGTTCCAGATGCTGTTCGTAGGCAGCGCTGTGGCCGAAGTAGCCGTCATTGGAAAGATTGATCAGCACCTCTGCGCCATCGCGGGCGAATTGGCGGACCAGAGCGGGGAACGCGGATTCGTAGCAGATAAACGCGCCCAGACGATGCCCGTTGGCTTGGAAGATGACGATCCGATTACCCGGCGCGAAGTCGCCTGCCTCTTTCGTGATGCGGTTGACCCAGTCAAATGGCCACGGGACGAACTCGCCGAAGGGGACTAGCTTGATCTTGTCGTAACGGTCGACCTGGTTGCCGTTGGGGTCAATCAGGAACGCGGAGTTGAGCGGATCGCCTTGCGGGGTGCGCCCGACTCCGCCCATCAGCAGGTACGCACGCGCGGAGCGGGCGACATCCGCCAGATAGGCGCGGAAGGCCGGATCGGCGGGGTAGAACGGCGCGGGGGCTTCGGGCCACACCAGCAACCGGCCCTCCGGCGATTCCGAAAAAGCCGCCATTCGACGTTCGAGGGCGCGCAGGGATTCGGACGTCCATTCGGCTTCGGTGTCGATATTGGGCTGCACGATCCGGACGGGTTCGGTTCCTTGGGAGGGGGGAGGCAACTCGGGCAACACGATCACCGGCGCAAGCAACAACAGCCACGCGAGCTCACGGCGGGGGCGGCGCAGCGCGACGACCGCCAGCGCGCATGCCAGCATCGCGAAGACGAACGACAATCCGTAAACCCCGGTGATCGGAGCCAACCGCGGCAGCGCCGGCATGCCGATTCCGGCGTTGCCCAAGTCCAGCCACGCGAAGCCGAAGTATTCGTGCGTGCGCTCGATCCCGGTCCACAGCGCGGCCACCGCGGGAATCGCCCACGGCTTCGGCATCAGCCGTCCGGCGAGGGTGGCGAACAGCGCCATGTGCAGGCCCTTCAAAATGGCGAACAGGAAAAACGTCACCCACGCTAGCCACCGCCCCAGTCCGCCATGCACCTCCAGCACAAACTGAATCCAGAGGCAGACTCCGAACCAAAACACGAATCCCGCGGCCCAGCCTTTCACGAATCGCCGCTTCCAGGAGGCTTCCCGCGCGCACGCGACAAGCAGCGGCGCGAGCGCGGCGGGTGCCAGCCAGAACCAGTTGAGCGGCGGAAAAATCAGGATCAGCAGAACCGCGGAAGCGAGTGAGAGCGCCAGATTCACGCCTGCGACGCCTGCTCTCGAATTTCATCGGCCATGTAGGAGCTGCGCACCAGAGGCCCGCTGAAGACCATCTTGAAACCCAGCGTCAGCCCGAATTCGCGATAAGCCTCAAACTGCTCCGGCGCGACGTATTCCGCCACCGGCAGATTGCGGCGCGTGGGCTGGAGATACTGCCCCAGCGTCGCGACTTCTCCCTCCGCCGAGCGCAGATCGCGCAGAAGCCGCTCCACCTCCTCGCGCGTCTCGCCCAGCCCCAGCATCGCTCCCGATTTGGTGAGCACTTCAGGACGATACCTCTTGGCGAAGCGCAGTACTTCGAGCGATTGCAAGTAATCCGCCTGTGGGCGCACGCGCCGGTACAGCCGAGGCACCGTCTCCAGATTGTGATTGAAAACGTGCGGCCCGGCATCGAGCACCCGCGCCACCGCGTCGAGCTTTCCGCGAAAATCCGGAGTCAGCACTTCCACGCGAGCCTCCGGCAGCGCCCGCTTCACCTCGCGCACCGTCGCGGCAAAATGCGCCGAGCCGCCGTCTTCCAGATCGTCGCGATTCACGCTGGTGATCACCACGTAGCGCAGGCGCATGGTCTGGGCCATGCGCGCCACGTGCGCCGGTTCTTCGGAATCGAGCTCGCCCGGATGGCGGCTCTTCGGCACCGCGCAGAAGCCGCACCCCCGCGTGCACAGATTGCCCAGGATCATGAACGTGGCCGCGCCGCGATGGAAACATTCGTGAAGATTCGGGCAGCGGGCGGATTCGCAAACCGTGTGCAGCCGCAGCCGCCGCAACTCCGTCTTCAGCTTGTGGACGCTTTCGAAATTCGTGCGGCCGGCGCGCAGCCACACCGGCAATCGCGGACCCGGCTGAAGTTGAACCAGCCCGTCCATACCCTAACCGCCCATGCAAATTAGAAAGCTTTCCGGATAGCGCGATCGCCGGGAAAGCTCTTGGCCTGGAGGTCGGCCTTCATCTTGTTCACATCGCCGTCCGCGATCGGCCCCACCATCACGCGATAGCGTGACGGGTTCTCAGGTATCTGGTAGTTGAACGCGGTGAATCCGTTTTTCCTGAGCAAGTCCACCATGGCATCGGCATCGGTCTTGGCGGTGGCCACCAATTGCAGATAAGTCTTGCCGGGTTCCGGCTGGGCGCCTGAAACAGCCGGAGGCGGAGCCTTCTCCGCCTTGGCGGGCTCTTGCTTCTTGGTCACCGGCGGTTCCTTTTCCGGCGGCTTCTCTTTCTTGTTGGGCGGCGCTGGCTTGGCCGACGGCGCGGGCGTTTCGACCGGCTTAGCCGCAGGCTCGGCCGCGTCTGGAGCGGACTCCTGTTTGGGCACCGGCGAATCCACCACCAGCGGCTTCCCATCCGCCTTGCGCGCCGGAGCCTCCGCGGTAATCAACGGCGCCGAGTTTCGTCCCACGATGTAACCCATCGTGAAGAACACCGCCAGCAATACGATCACGATGAAGAACACGCCCAGAAGCTGGCGGTTCCCCAGGATCAATTCAAATTCCCCTTCGTCATTCTTGACCACTTATGCTTCCTTAGGTCGCTTCCAGCGCGAGGCCGGCGTATTTGTCGAGCAACTTGCTCATAAGAGAGTATATCCATGGCAGCGGGAAAACAACTGCGGCGTTCCCCTCCGGCCCGGTTTGGATGGAATCAAAAATCCCCCTTGTCTAAGATACAACCGCTCGCCGCGCGAAATCCCAAACCGCGACCGTAAAGGAGCGGTCCCTACTTCACCATTCCCAACCTGCGCCCCAGCCGCGTCCACAACCGCCGCTCCAGGCGCGCGCGCGCCAGGCGGGCCTCCCGCAGCTCCTCGTCCAGCGACTTGACGCAAGCCCACGCTTCCTCGGCGGACTTCTGTTCATGCTCGAAGGCCTCCAGGGCCTCCTTCTTTTCCCCCACCAGATGCAACGCCCACGCCGTTCGCTCCTGAAGGTCGGCCTCCTGTTTGAAGGCCCACTCGGTACGCGCCTCCACTTCCAGTTGCAGATCGGCCGCGTCGTGCGCCGCCTTGAGCGCCCGGCGGCACGCCTCGCGATACTGCAACGCCAGCTCCGGCGCCGGCGGCGTGCGCGGACCCTTGCGCGCCGCGATCGGCAAGGACCATGTCTCCGCATGTTCCACGCCGAACTCCGGAAAATTTTCGGCGGCCATGCGGAGCACCGGAAAGCCGCCCGCCGCGATGGTCTCCCGCAGCGACGTTTCGGTGAACACGCGGAGCTCCAGCGTCGAGCCGGGGCCGCCGTGGAACACCAGGTTCTCGAAAACTTCCACCTGCCCGTCGCGGCGCCGGTTCACCAGCACCACCCGTCCTCCCAGCGACGCCAGCGTGTACTCATGCAGCTCCGGAAAATGCTCCACCGTGCGGCCCTCGACATTGTAAGGAGTGGTCAGCAGCAGTACGCCCTCGGGCTTCAGCATCCGGGCCAGCGCGGCGAAGGATCTCTGGATGGGCGCGGGCACGTGCTCCATCACCTCGCTCGACAGGATGAAGTCGTAGCGCCCGGCGTCGCCCTCCGATGGCCGCGTGATATCGAAAAACGGAGCCTGGTGATAGAACGTGTTGGTGTAGTCGAACTTCTTGGCCAAGCGCTTGGCAAGCTCCGGCGCATCGCTCATGCCGATGCCGCGAACTCCCTTCAGCACCGGGAAGTCGGGGAGCGCCATCGCCACGCCCAGGATTTCTTCCGACAGCAGCGCGATCAACGCCCGCACGCGCAAGGACGCCCCGCATTCCGGGCAGGGCCAAGCCTCGCGCGTGGCGGCCGTGGCGGGGCGCGGGCAGGCCGCGCCGCAAACGTTACAGGTGAAGCTTCCGAAACCGGAACACGTCAAACGTCGGCCTCCCGTTGCGATCGGAAATGGTGGCGAGGGTTTCTTCCTCGAAGCCCTCGCGGCGCGCCAGCTCCTCCACGGCGGCGCGCAGCTCGGGACGAAAAGCGTACTTCGGCGTATGCGAAACAAACACTCCGTCCGGCGCGGCTATCATGCGGCCGATCGTGTCGGAGTCGGTCCCGTCCACTGCGGTCATCGGCTGGTCGCCCTCGCTGATTAAATTCAGCGTTTCGATAAATCCCCAGTCGGCGGCGTAGATGTTGGCGGCTTTGGAATCGATCAGGTACCGGTTCAGAGCATCCATCGAATCGGTCCAGCGCACGGCCGGGCCGTTGCGGATCAGGTCGGCATAGCATTGATTGGTGACCGCGATATTCGCCAGGCACAGAACGGCGGCGCCCGCCGCGGCCAGCTTCACCGGCGCGCGCGATAACGCCACCGCGATGGCCCACTGCGGGAACGGCCACAGCAGGATGGTGTGCTGCACCGACATTCCCGCGCCCTTGCTGAGCGCCATCGCGAGCCATGTGCCCGCGCACATCAGCAGCGCGAACAGCATCGGCCTGCGGATGTCTTTCAGCCACACCAGCGGCAGCGCGATCAGGAACGCCGGCAGCATCAGGTTGAAGCGCGGGTGGCGCGTCCATTCCGCGGTGCGCAGCGACAGGGATTGGAACCAATGGCGCGGCTGCCCGGGTTCCGGTCCGGGCTCGGCGGCGGTCACAAAGCCGAACAGAATGTTGCCGTCGAGCGTGCTCGCCAGCACCGGCAGCTTGCCGAAAACCGGCTCGCCGCCGACCTTCGCGTTGGCGGTCAACGTTTCGAGCGGGCGCGCGATGTTGTAGATCACCAGCGGCAGCGCGCCCGCGAGCATCGCCCCGGCGGCGATCGCTAGGTTGGGCCAGGCAACGTTGGGCCCGGTCAGGTGCCGGCGGATTTCGCGCGGGAAAACCACCAGGCCCGCCACCGCCAGCCCGAACAGCACCCATAGGAACACGGCCTTGTCCCACAGCGCCAGGCCCAGCAGGAAAAATGCTGCCGCCAGCGCCCCGCGAGACCCGGCGTCATGAAACTTCAGCAGCAGCAGCAGCGCGGCCAGCTTGAAGAAAAATTGCAGCACTACGAATCCGAAGTCCGTGGCATCCACCAGGAAGTAGCAGGAGTCCGTCGCCAGCAGCAGCGTCCCGATCCATGCTGCGGTGCGGCCGGCCGCGCGGTCGAGCAGCGCGAAAAACAGCCACAGCGTCGCGGCCGACACCAGCACCATCGGCAGCCGCAGCGATACCGGCCCCGGCGCCACCGCCAGAAAATAAGGATTGTACAGCCACGTCTTCAGCGCGCCCAAGTATCCGATCAGCATCACCGGAATCTCGTTGCCGCCGAATTTCCACGAATACCACGGCGCGCCGTGATCGTAAATCCCGTTGGCGAGCATGGCCTCGTCCGCCTCGATCCCCAGGCGCGGCAGGAACAGCATCGCCGCGGCGACAAAGGCCACCGCCATCACCAGCAGCGCAAGGTGCGGCTTTGCGTGTCTCATCCTTCGCTATACTAACCGCTCCCGCTACGCCGCTCCAAACTGGAGTGGGGCAGGCCCAAGACATGCCAATATGGCGGGTAAGGTCCCGGCCTCGAAGCTGCCGCCGCACTCAGCACAAAAATGGTGCGTTGGGGCTATGAGGTCGATGGGTCGCGTTCCAGAGAGGTAGTACAGCTTTCCATTTGTAGTACAATTGCATCGTGAAGTTCACAGTCCAAGCCAGGCTCGATGCGGAGGCACAAAAAACGCTCGCCCAGCTCGTCCGGCGGCTCGGATGGAGTCCGTCGAAAGTAGTACGCGAAGGAATTCGACTGCTGGCAGCGTCGCATCCGGCGCCGGGAACTCCGCGCATCGCCGGCCTGGGCAAATTCTCCTCGGGACTGCCCGACTTGGGCTCGAACAAGAAACACTTGAAGGACTTTGGCCGTTGAAGCCGGTTCTGCTCGACACCGGCGTAATCGTGGCGCTGCTGGATCGCAGCGAAAGGCGCCATCGGATCTGTGTCCAGGCTCTCGAAGCCTTGACTGTGCCGCTGGTGACCTGCGAAGCCGTCATCGCCGAGAGTTGTTACCTGCTGCGCCGCCTGCCCGGTGCCGTGGATGCGGTTCTGGAAAATGTGGCCGCGGGCGCTTTTCAGATTCCCTGGCAGCTTTCCCGCTCCGCGCCCGCGATTCAGCGCATTCTCCGGAGGTACAAGGATCGTGAAGTGGATCTCGCCGATGCCTGCCTGGTTCACTTGGCGGGGGCGCTGCACACCGGCGACATTCTTACGCTGGATCGCGACTTTCAGGTGTACCGCTGGAGCCGCAACCAGCCTTTCCGTTTGCTGATTCCGCTCCCCGCCGCGGAACGATAGTCGGTGGAGCCGCTTGAGGGCGCTAGAATAAAGATTCAACCCGCATGAACCGCCTGCTTCCCGCGCTTCCCTGCCTCGTGCTCGCCCTCGGCGGATGCAACCGCTCCGCCCCTCCCAACGTGGCGGCCACCGTGAACGGCCGCTCCATCACTTACGCGGAGCTCGATAAACAATATCAATCCCAGTTCGGCTCGCCGTCGGACCGCCCCAGCGATGACCAGGTCACCATCCAGCGCCTGGAAGTCCTGCGTACCCTCATCGATAACGAGATCATGCTGCAACGCGCCGAAAAGATGGGCCTCCTGGCGGTCGATTCCGACGTCGAAGCCAAGTTCGCCGATTTGAAAGCCCCTTACACCCAGGAGGAGTTCCAG
>Ga0207008_10100_pt1 | contig 27527 bp, 19 predicted proteins | sample Alteio_BWMinCont_83_FD_153489 | JGI IMG/M metagenome (GOLD analysis project Ga0207008, IMG submission 153489) | Enriched cells from forest soil in Barre Woods Harvard Forest LTER site, Petersham, Massachusetts, United States -... | ecosystem: Environmental > Terrestrial > Soil > Temperate forest >... | reverse complement strand
CAAGGAAGCAATGCGCTCAATATCCGGGATAAAGCCCATGTCAAGCATGCGATCGGCTTCATCGATAACAAACATCTTCACATCATTGAGAAGAATTTTTCCACGGTCGTGTAAATCTAAAAGGCGGCCTGGTGTCACAATAAGGACATCGACGCCCTTCGTAAGTTTCTTTTCTTGATCCGCAAAAGATTCGCCGCCAATCAGAAGAGCGACTGTAAAATTGTGGTGTTTGATGGCAAAATCATCCGCCACTTGACTCGCAAGTTCACGGGTGGGCTCGATAATCAAAGAGCGCGGCATGCGGGCTTTCGCGCGACCCCGACTTAAGATATCAAGCAATGGCCAAATAAAGGAAGCGGTTTTCCCTGATCCCGTTTGAGCGAGGGCGATGACGTCACGTCCCGCTAAAAGAAGAGGGACCGCTTGTTCTTGAATCGGCGTTGGCGCCTCGTAACCTACCTCGGCGATCGCTTGTTGTGTTTTAGGATTCAATCCTAATTTTTCAAATGACATTATTTCCTATATGCAAAAGGGATATTAACAGAGTTATCTTAAAGACTGAACTTTTAACAAATGTCAAATACTTCTTCTAAAAAGGGCAAAAAAATAAGGGGTACACGCGTCTTTTAGGAAACAACCAGCTTTCGGCGCGGCAGTTAGCCGGTGTTGCAGTGTTGCAGAAATTTAAGAATAGACCTCTCTGCAACACTGTAGCACTGTTAAGATTAGCCTCCTGCTGGGGGTAGTCCGCCTGCTGGCGGTGCGCCTGCTGCTGGTCCTGTTGCGAAAGGGCCGCCGCATGCATCGATACAGGTTGTTTCAAATGCCTGCCACGCTTGCAGCTGATGAGGTGCCAATGTCTCTGGCTTAATTGCGTCGAGCTCCTTCTGGAACCTACTACATAAGCTTTTGCAAGCTTCCGCTTGGTGTGATTGGGCAAAAGAAGCCGAGCCTATACAAGAGACGACCGAAGCGACCGTTAAAATTTGAAGATATGATTTAGACATTATGATTTTCCTTATTTAATGGTTAGTTATTGTAACCTCAGTTCGGCGTAAGAAACCGTGAAAAAAAGAAGCGCATTCAATAACAACCGATTGAAAAACATACAAAGCATCCCCCCAACCGTCTTTGCGAGCGTAGCGAAGCAATCCAGGAACATATTGAAACGACTTGGTTTTTCCTGGTTTGCTTTGTCGCTTCGCTCCGCGCAATGACGGTTGGGGAAAGATCTCGATTTACTTTCAATAGGTTACCTGCTGACATATCTTTTTTCTGACTGCTCTTTACGCCGAACTGAGGTTATTGTAATAGCGAGAAACGTTTTCAAGCTTTTTATAGAATGCATGAAATAAGTTAAAAATTGATTAATCGTTTTTCAGCTCATATCAAAGTAGGAGCATACGCTTGCGCTCTTTGTTATTCCTGTGTATATAGAACATGAGGAAAGGGCGTATAGCTCAGCGGGAGAGCGCTACGTTGACATCGTAGAGGTCACAGGTTCAATCCCTGTTACGCCCACCATTTATTCTTCCCGCTCAATCCAGCCGCCGCCCAAAACCCGCGTTCCCTGATAAAACACGCACGCTTGCCCTGGGGCGACGCCATACTCGGGCACAGCAAAGGCAACGCGCGCACGGCTGCCTCCCCCCGTGGCGACCGCGCGGGTAACCGTGGCGCGCACGCTTTCGCGGGTTGATCGCACCTTTACCTCACAGGTAAGCGGGTCCGGCTCTTCCCCCAAAGGATCTCCATCCCCCAGCCAATTCACATCCTTGACCCAAATTTCTGTGCGCGCCAAAGCCTCATAGGGACCCACAACCACTCGGTGCCGCGTGGGATCAAGGCGAATGACATAAAGGGCCTCGCCGCCGCCGATGCCAAGTCCTTTCCGCTGTCCGATGGTGTAGCTGATAATTCCCTTGTGTCGCCCCAACACACGGCCATCCACGTGCACGATGTCTCCCGCCTCCAAGGCGCCAGGGCGCAGCTTTTCGAGCACATTCACGTATGATCCATTTGGGACGAAACAAATGTCTTGGCTGTCGGGTTTGTCTGCAATCTCAAGCCCAAACCGAAGAGCGTGCTGGCGTGTTTCGGCCTTTGGCATCCCTCCTAAAGGAAACCGCAGGAAATCAAGCTGCGCCTGGGTTGTGGCAAAAAGGAAATAACTTTGGTCGCGGGTCGGATCGACGGCGCGGTGAAGTTCGCCCCGGCCCTTGTTCTCTTGGTCCTTGCCCACCAACCGCTGTACATAGTGCCCCGTGACCAGGGCTTTCGCCTCCAAATCGCGGGCGGTGGTCAGAAGGTCTTTGAACTTGACCTGCTGGTTACAGCGCACGCATGGGATGGGGGTTTCGCCGCGCAGATAACTGTCCGCAAAATCTTCAATGACGGCTTGGCTAAAACGGGATTCGTAATCGAGGACATAGTGAGGGATGGCGAGCTTGTCGCAGACCCGGCGCGCGTCATAGATGTCCTGGCCCGCGCAGCACGCACCCTTTTTGCCGAGCGCCATGCCCTGGTCGTAAAGCTGCAGCGTCATGCCGATGACGTCGAAGCCAGCCTCGACCATCAGCGCTGCCGCAACCGAGCTGTCGACGCCGCCGGACATCGCAACGACGATGCGTGTGTCTTTGGGGTTAAAGAGTGGATCTCTATCAAAGTCGAGAGAATTCATGGGCATACATTTCACGTTGTCTGTTCTGGATTAACCAGTATTACACTACAATGAGCAATAATGTAACAAAAATTTAAAACGTGAAATGTATGCGTTCATAAAGAGTAGGGCTCTGTATTAGGCTGTGCGCAGTTAATAAGCGCAGTTCGCGCCAAATCTCCCACTACTTACGCATGTTGTGGAACAACACAGCATATTTTCACAACTATCACCTGGTTGAGCACACGATTGCGCATATGAAGGTGCGTTTGCATAAGCGACCGCTAAAAATGCGTTATTTACGATTTGTACCTCTACGCCAGTAGAGATTGGGATGCTGAATACTGAACTCGGTACGACCCTCCATGAGGAACCTCATCAAATGCGCAGCAGGCAAACTTATTTGAGTTTATATTTATTGTGTATCACACATTTTTTTTGCGGTGTCAATTTTTTTTCTTGCCTTTCTTGGTCACTTGCGAAATTTTTTCACACTCCAAAACTGTCAACGATGAAGAGCATTGAGATCTGGGTTACGAAAGGGTATATCAGGGTAAGGAGAAAGCTTAACGTATGAAATACGGTGACAACAAAATAATGCCTTCTTTTGGTCGGCGTAAGGCGCGAAAGCTAAGGGAAAAAACCCAAAGAACGTATGATGAAATACTGCCGCTTGTACAGCTGACTGACCCCTCCCTATTATTTGCGGGCTTGCCCCATGATGAGATCTGGCTTGAGATTGGATTTGGTGGCGGAGAACATATGCTTGAGCAGCTCGCGAGAAATCCCTCCATCGCCATGATTGGGTGCGAGCCTTTTAAGAATGGTGTCGCGAACTTCTTGAACGAACTCCCGCCCCCTGATTACGCGCGCGTCAGAATTTGGCACGAGGATGTGCGCTATCTCTTTGACGCGATTCCCGCTGCGTTCTTTTCGCGTGTTTTTATTTTGTTTCCTGATCCTTGGCCAAAAAAGCGACACAGGCGCCGGCGCCTCCTCTCCCGTGCGTTTGTGGACGTGCTTGGGGAAAAGATCAAGCCCGGCGCGCTGCTTCATGTGGCGAGCGATGACGTAAATTATGTCGAACAAATTCAAGAGATCCTTTATGCGCACCCTCTGTTTAAAGTGTGCAGTGGGCCACCCTCGGCTGACCCGAAGGCGTGGAGTTCCCGCCCCCAAGACTGGCCCGCAACGCGCTATGAGCAAAAGGCATTAACAGCTGGGAAAAAATGCGCCTACATGCTTTTTCAAAGGGCTTAGAGTTTTTAGAAAAGATTGATAAAAAACTCGAACTGACCAAAAATACCAAAAATAAAATTTGACGGCACAAAAACTTTGGGATAAACATTATAAATGTAAACTCATAGAAGTGTGCCTAAGGGCGTTATAAACAATAAAATCTAGCACCCCTCACCCAACCGCTACGCGGCGATATACTCTTCGGATTTCAAGGAGCCGGGTAGGCACCCGAGTGGTGAGCCCGATGAGCGTAGTAACCTACGTGATCAAGGGCGAATCCCGAAGGGTAACGACCCCGGAACTTGAAAGGCAATGAGTATAGATTTCCATATGATTCCCTAAAGGGCTTATCCCTACTGGTACAAATCACAGATAGCACATCTTAAGTAGGTGTTGTTTTTCCGAGGAATTCTTCCACCTTTACCTCTCCCCTTGTGGGAGAGGTCGCCCCGAAGGGGCGGGTGAGGGGTTTCAAAGATCAGAAATCAGTGTTGCAGTGTTGCAGAATTAAGAAAGTAAAGGAGCGCAATAAAATATCTCAACCTTCAAATTCCTTAAATTCTGTAACACTGCAACACTGGCGCAATACCCCTCACCCGCTGCTGCGCAGCGACCTCTCCCACAAGGGGAGAGGTAAAGGTGAAAGAACTCCTTCGGAGAAATAACACCTACTTAAGATGCGTTATTTACGATTTACACCCCTACCCCACCAATCGTTGCTGGTCAGAGATAGTTCCGACTGTATGCGCAATGACGCGCATCTCTTCCCGCAGCTTTCTTAAGAAATCATCGCGTTCTTCCCGCTGCATGTGAACAGCATGAGAGACAAGACGATCAATATTTTGAAGACACGTGAGACTTTCCGCGTCGATCCCGGCGGGAAGCGAGGCAAGTTGTCCCTGAAGCTGGTGTTGTCCTTCTGCAATTTTACCCATCAGTTTTTGATGATTTTTTGTTTGATCCGCAAGAAAAGTTAAGGACAAAATGAGTTTATCTAATAAAAGGGTTGTCTTGTTTTCATTGTGTTCTGATTTTTCAACCAAGTGCACAAGCGTTTCAACGGCTTCGACATTTCGTGTCAACAGAGCTTGCAACAACGAAAGGGGCGCTGCTGCGGATGCGGCTGTTTTCTCGCTTTTCGTCTCATCTCGGTGGGCCCGGCCCGTCAGATAAAGACCCGTCTCATTTAAAAATCGCCCATAAGCGTGACCCACTTGCAGCTCCAAAAAACCAACGAGAAGGGATCCCCCCAGACCAAAAAGGGAAGACCCAAAGGCCGCGCCCATTCCTGACAAAGGGCGTTGCAAATTTTCTTTGAGCATGGTGAAAAAATCCACCGTTTGGATGCTTTCTGACGGCATATTTTGAATGAGATGCGCAATGGACGCGATTGTTTCAGAGAGCCCCCAAAAGGTTCCCAGCAGCCCTAGAAAGACAAGGAGGCCTATCAAATAACGGGGGAAAACGCGTTCATTTTCAAGTCGATCCGCAAGGGAATCGGACAATCCCCTGACAAGAGAAGGGTCCAAGCTTGTGTTGCTTTGCGACATAAATGAAAGGAGTGGGCCCAGAAAATGAGCGTGACCACGGGATGAAAAACTCCATTGCCCTTGTTTTAAATCCTCGAGGACTTCGCTGTCGTTTTTCAAACAAACGATCTGATAAAAAGCATACAGAACGCCTGCCGCTGTCAGGCCAATGATCACGACATTCAGTTTAGGATTACTGAGAAAAATAGAAAGTAAAGTTGAAGCAAAGAAAAATCCCAAGCATGTGAGAATGCACAGGCTAAGCCCCATGCGAAAAAGGTAAGACTGGAGTTTCATGTGCGTGCTTCCTTTAAAATATAATGATGTTCAAGATATAAAATAACCTCAGTTCGACGTAAAGACAGCTAGAAAAAAAGATATATTAGCGGGTAATGACCTATTGGAAATAAGGCGAAAGTATCCCCCCAACCGTCCTTGCGAGGAGCGCAGCGACGAAGCAATCCAGGAAAAACCACGCTGTTTCAATATCTCCCTGGATTGCTTCGCTACGCTCGCAAGGACGGTTGGGGGGATACTTTGTATATTTTTCAATAAGTTATTGTTGATCAACACTTCTTTTTCATGGCTCCTTACGCCGAACTGAGGTTATAAATACAATCTGTTGTCTAAAAGTGCAAGGGTCGTGGATCCTCCACATAGGTATTATAAATCCTTTCATCCGCCTCCACAATGGTGGCATCTTCAATAATATGAGCCGTGAGAAAAATGACCAGCTCCGTTGTTGTGCGGTCGTCATCCTTTCCTTTGACCAGCTCCCCAAAAAGGGGAACGTCCTCGAGCAGGGGAATGGATGCGGTCGTGTAGCTTGCGCGATCTTCCATGAGACCCCCCATGACGACGACCTGCCCCGACTTCAGCTTTAACACCGAGTCAAGTTCACGCACCTGAACAACAGGTACCGTCGACTTAACTTTTTGCTGCGATTTAATGGCAACAGCTGGATCTTCCACTTCCTTTTGAACCCGCGAAATTGTTGGGCGCAAGATCATTGTAATTTCACCAAGCTGAAGATTGACGACAGGCTGCACAATCATCACAAGGCCGATAGGAACGGTGAGGGCCTCGCTGGATATATTTTCGACATCCGGTTTTCCATCCGCTTGAAAATAGCGCTCAAATTCAAGGTGAAAGAAGACTTCGTTTGTCGCCACCTTCAACATGGCGGGTTGATTGTTCATCACCGTTAAGCGAGGATTGGAGAGAGTTCGCACCGTTCCAAATTTCTTCACCAAATTCAAAACGGAGGAAAAAGAGGCATCATCTACAGCAAAAGTAAAGACGTCACGAAGCGGCGCTTCCCCCGTGGCTAAAAGATTTGAGCTGCCAAAGGATCCCAGGGGTGCTGCCAGAAGAAAATGTTCGCCAACCAAATTCCAATTAATCCCGCTTTTAAATTCATTGTTCAAGGTCACTTCAATGATCTTCGCTTCGATCAGGACTTGCGTCGAAGTCACTTCTTGTAACTTTTTCAGATAGTCACGCAGGTGTTGGTGTTGACACGCTGTGCCGAAGACGGTCACAAGCCCGCCTTGTTTGTGCAATGTATAAGGCGGTGCATTTTTTGAGGATGAGGGCGTTTCTTTTCCGCGCATGAGGATCATCTTCAGATTTTGTTCAAGCTCCGCCCAAAAATCCATCAAGCTATTCCCAGAGAGGACGCTGTCCGACCCGTTGTCCATACGATGCCCTTTTTCAAGGGGTGCGAATACATCCGTTGAAACAGAAATTTTATTTTCACTTTTACGAATATGACTTAAAAATTGAACCGTATAGGTGACAAGAAAGGGGTCGTCTGGTTCAATGAGAAAGCGATTTCCTTGAATTTGAAACCGATGATTGGTGAGAGAACAGAGATCCTGAATAACCTCAATAAACGAGGTGTCGTTCGCTGTATAAAAAACACCGGGGCTGCTGGCATCGAAGGTCTTGCCGAGTGCAATGCCCACGCCTGTTTGGCGTCCAAGTTCGATGAGGATATCTTTGAGCGACACATTTTCTTGAAGCGCAAGCGTCACCTTTTTTTTCATGGCGGGGGTAAGGATAGGTTTCTTACATGTCGGTTGCTGCTGCTGTTGCTTTGGGCAATAAGCTGGCGCTTTCTTCTGTGTCTTTGGGGGCTGCGTTATTGCTTCATAATCTTCTTTTTGCAAGCGAAGTGCGGGGTCATGAAAGGCGCGATGCTCCATCAAACTGCATCCCGGGAGACAAATTAAGATCATCGCTATAACGTATTTTGCAAACATAGTTCACTCCTTGTTGAAATTTAGTTGTTAAATTGCTTCATTTAATTTTTCAAGAAGCCTGTCAATGGCTTTGAAACTTTCCTCTTTGATGTTGCAAAAATGATACAAAAGAAAGCTATGCGTTTTCTTCAGGTCTGATATGATAAAATTGCAGTAGACATGTGGATTAAAAAGATGCTAACAGCATCCTAGGTTTCATATTTTTACATCGCTATTATGCACTTCGATGAGAGAGCCATATAGGCAAAGAAAAGGATTAAACGCATGTCAACAAAACCAATGCTGCAACAAGAACCAAAATTTTCCAAGCTACGCGCTGCAATTTGGCCGATCTTAGGATCGGAGATGAAGAAATTTTTGCCTATGGGCGCCATGATGTTCTTCGTTCTCTTTAACTATACAATCTTGAGAGACACAAAAGACACGCTCGTCGTTGGTGCCTCGGGCGCTGAAGCCATTAACTTTTTAAAGTTCTGGGGTGTGACGCCTGCTTCTATCCTTTTTGTGATTTTGTACGCAAAGCTCAGCAATATCCTCTCCAAGGAAAATTTGTTTTATGCGTGCCTTTTTCCTTTCATCCTCTTCTTTGGTGCTTTTGCATTCGTTATCTATCCGAACAAAGATTTCCTTCATCCCTCCGCTGAAACAGTTCTGGCCTATCAACAAGCCATGCCTGCCTTACGGTTTATTTTTGCGCTTTGGGGCGCATGGTCTTATTCGATCTTTTATATCATGGCCGAGCTTTGGGGCAGTGTCGTCGTATCTCTTTTGTTCTGGCAGTTTGCCAACGAAATTACCCGCACATATGAAGCAAAACGTTTTTACGCCCTCTTTCCGCTTCTTGGTAACATCGCCCTGATCTTCTCAGGGCAAACGGTGACATATTTCTCAGATATTCGGGATCTCTATCCTGCGGGCGTGGATGCATGGGGGATCAGCTTAAACTACCTGATGGGCGCAGTCGTTGTTGCAGGCTTTGCAACTATGGTCGTTTATTGGTGGATGAACCGAGCCGTTTTGACAGATCCCTTCTATTATGATGCGGCCGAAACCGGCAAAAAGGCGAAAAAGGAAAAACCAAAACTTTCCGTCGGGGAAAGCTTTAAATATCTTTTGAGTTCCCGCTACTTAGGATTCGTCGCACTGATCGTGTTGGGATATGGGATGGCGATTAACCTTGTGGAAGTCACCTGGAAAAGCCAACTGAAAATTCTCTACACCGTGGGTGGGGTGTTTAACGAAAATGATTATAGCTCGTTCATGGGGAATTTCTCGACGTTCACAGGCATTGCCACGATCATTTTGATTATCCTGTGTAAAGGAATCGTACGGAAATATGGATGGTTTATGGGCGCTATTCTGACCCCCATCATTCTTTTGATTACAGGTGTGCTTTTCTACACCTTTGTCATTTTCCGGGAAGACCTTAACTGGATGACAGTCGCCATGGGGGCAACACCCGTGTTTTTGGCGGTCATGATCGGGGCGGTTCAAAATATATTGAGCAAAGGGACAAAGTACTCGCTTTTTGATCCCACGAAAGAAATGTCTTATATTCCTTTAGACCAAGAACTGAAGGTAAAAGGTAAAGCGGCAGTTGACGTCATCGGTGGTCGTCTCGGTAAATCAGGCGGTGCGGTTGTTCAACAATTCCTGTTGCTCACCGTTTCGACAACGGCAACGCAAATTACGATTGCGCCTTATTCCTGTGTTGTGATGGTCGTGGTCATCCTGACATGGATGTTTGCAGCCAAGGGCTTGAGCACCATGTACAACCAAAAAGTCCTCGAAAAGGAACTTGAATTAAAAACTGCGTGAGAGAGATCAATTCTTTCATTACGATAAAGTAATGCTCGCAACGGTGGAGACTATACTTAAAAGGGAGAAAGTATATAGGATGACTCAAAATCTGTTGTTAAGTTTTGGATTTTTCATCATAGGAACGTCAGACATTAGCTATGCTATGATGAAGACAGGAAGTGAAGAAAACAATGGATGGGCGAGAAGGGGTTTTATACCACCTCGTCAAGTGCATCAAAATAGAGATAGAGAGAGGCGTGTAGAATATCTCCCGCGAGAAGAAGGCACGGTTAAATGGGATGCAACTCGAAAAATGTTTTATACGGGAAATCCATTGCCGGCAGCAGCACCTGATATTACGCTGACTCCAATACCCCTCAGCGAAGGTGAAAGTATGGTTGTATATGCAGTTGGCTCTTCTACTGAGTCTCTGCCTTCGTCTTTGTCTTCAAGCACCTTGTCTTCAAGTACTGAATTACATGCTGATTAGTACTGCAAGCTAAAAGAGGAGTGCTTCTTTTGCGCGATGGGGGCTATACATATTCCAGGCGATCCCTTTCGCGAGGACAAGCTTTGCACCCCTCACCCGCCGCTACGCGGCGACCTCTCCCACAAGGGGAGAGGTAAAGGAGCGTAGACCTCTCTCCTTTCTTTTACCTCTCCCCTTGTGGGAGAGGTCGCCGCGTAGCGGCGGGTGAGGGGTAATAAAAAATTAAATTTTTTAGTTTAAATTAATAAAAGTTATAATTCATAAGGTATTTATAATTGTCAAATTGCTTCTTAGGCCTGGAACTTTATTTGTAGGCTATCGCCCTGTGCTATGTCCATTAAAGGTGATTTTTGCGGGATTGATTGTTCGGGTAAAAATTTTCATGAGTTCAATAAAGAGACGATGACATTTCTTCCTCCCTTTTCGCCGCCGGTGCTGCTCACAAATGTGCCGGATGGATGCGGCTATAATACCCTTCTTTTAGCGGAAATCGCGGCACGAGAAGGGCGCGTCGTTTTTATCGCCCGCGATGAAGCCCGCGCCACCCGCGTCCGTGATCAGCTGGCCTTTTTTGCACCTTCACGAAACGTCCTCTTCTTTCCACCATGGGACTGCGCCCCCTATGATCGAAGCTCACCCCACGGGGACGTTTTGGCCACGCGGGTGAGTACGCTCACGTCGCTTCTCGCCGACAAGACCTCACCGGTTTTGCTGGTCACAACCATCCAGGCGTTCCTCCAAAAATTGCCGCCCGCCACCGCCTTTCAAGGGCGCATCAAGACCCTTGCAGCAGGGCAAGACATTGCACACGAACCTTTTATCGAGTTCCTCCTCAAGAACGGCTACACCCGCCGCGAAACCGTCCGGGAGTGGGGCGAATTTGCCTTGCGCGGGTGCTTGCTCGACCTGTATCCCCCGGGCTATCCCCTCCCCTTTCGCCTAGATTTTTTTGGATCCACCCTCGAAAGCCTGCGCACGTTTGATCCCCTCACCCAAGTCAGCACAGGGAAAGCCGACAGTTTAATACTTAAGCCCATGGGAGAAGTGCATCTGACCCCTGACACCATCGCACATTTCCGTGCCGGATATCGCCAGAGCTTTGGATTTCCTGACCCACGGGATCCGCTGTACCTCGCCGTGTCAGAAGGCCGCCCATACGCGGGTTTTGAGCATTGGCTGCCGCTCTTCTATGACCGTCTCGCAACCCTCACCGATTATATATCAGATGCCGGGAGCACTCTTTATTGCTTGGATGACCACCTCGAAGACGCACGCAAAACCCACATCGATCAAATCCAAGACCATTACCAAACGCGCCTGCAATTCTCCACCCTCGAAAAAAAGGGTATCCCCTATCATCCTCTTCCCCCCGAGCGGCTGTATCATCTGCAGGACGACTGGGAAAGCCTCATCCCCAGAGCCCGCACAGTAAGGTTTACCTCCGCCTCTCACCCCTCTTTTAAAGGCCTCGTTATCGACGTCAAAGGCAAGCGAAGCCCTTCGTTTGCAAACGTGCGAGCCTCTCAAGGCAATGTATTTGAATCTGTAAAAGCCACTCTTGAGACCGCACAAAAGGAAGGCACACAAATCCTTGTTGTTGGCGTCACTCATGGATCGGCCGAGAGGGTCGCCCATATTTTAGAGGAACACCACTTCAGCCCCCTCCGGCGCGTAGAATCGTATCCCGACGCCCTCGCCGAAAAATCCCCGGCTCTCGCGGCCTTTGAAATGGACCGCGGGTTCGAGGCCCCCGGCCTTTTGGTGCTGACGGAAGAAGACATCCTCGGCGAACGCATGGGCCGCCCCACCACCTCTAAAAAACGCAGCGACCTTTTTATTCAGGAGGTGTCAAGCCTTCAACTCGGCGATTTGGTGGTGCACACAGAGCATGGCATCGGCCGTTACCAAGGATTACAGACCCTGACGGTGGACCGCATTCGCCACGATTGCCTTGAGATTCATTACGAGGGCGGCTCTAAACTTTACGTCCCCGTTGAAAACATCGAGGTCCTGTCCCGGTATGGCGCAGCTGACACCCTTGCGTCCCTCGACAAACTCGGGGGTGTTGCTTGGCAATCCCGCAAGGCCCGCCTGAAAAAGCGCCTCAAAGATATCGCGGATTCCCTTCTGAAGATTGCAGCATCCCGCATACTGAGAGAGGCCCCCATCTTTGATCGACCGCCAGGGATTTATGACGAGTTTGCCGCCCGTTTCCCATACCCCGAAACCGACGACCAGCTTTCCGCCATTCAAGATGTTGAGGACGATTTCGCGGCAGGAAGGCCCATGGACCGCCTGGTATGCGGGGATGTTGGCTTTGGGAAAACAGAAGTCGCCATGCGCGCGGCCTTCCTTGCGGCCTCATCCGGCAAGCAAGTGGCGCTGGTTGTGCCAACAACTCTGCTCGCGCGCCAGCATTATCAGTCCTTTGCCGCACGCTTTGCGGGCACAGGCCTCAAGGTTGCGCAGCTGTCCCGCCTTGTGAAGCCAAAGGACGCGTCTCACATCAAAGAACAGCTCGCAAAGGGAGAGATCCACATCCTCATCGGAACCCACACTCTTTTAGCTAAATCCATTGAATTCAACGATCTAGGGCTTCTGATCGTCGATGAAGAACAACACTTTGGCGTGGGACAAAAGGAACGCCTTAAGGCCTTGAGAGCCGATGTGCATGTGTTGACGTTAACCGCAACGCCCATCCCGCGCACGCTGCAGATGGCGCTGTCTGGCGTGCGGGAGATGAGCCTCATCACAACCCCGCCGCTTGATCGCATGGCTGTTCGCACCTTCGTCTTGCCCTTTGATGCGATGGTCATGCGGGAAGCTATCTTGCGGGAGCAATTCCGGGGTGGACAGACCTTTTATGTGTGTCCGCGCATTGCCGACCTTGAGAAAGTCGCAGCACGCTTGCGCGAATTCGTGCCCGAAGTTAAATTCGCGATCGCCCATGGAGGGTTGTCCCCAACGGCTCTTGAAAACGTCATGACCGACTTTTATGAGGGGGCGTTTGACGTCCTGCTGAGCACCAACATCATTGAATCCGGTATCGATATTCCGCGCGCAAACACGCTGATCATCCACCGGGCAGATCTGTTTGGGCTCGCGCAGTTGTATCAGCTGCGCGGTCGCATTGGGCGGGCAAAGGTGCGCGGATATGCGTACCTGACATATCCCGCGGGGCAGATCCTGACGACGGATGCGCAAAAACGTTTGGAGGTGATCGGATCGCTTGACACGCTGGGGGCGGGCTTTACGCTCGCGAGCCATGACATGGAGATTCGGGGCGCCGGGAACCTTGTGGGCGAGGAACAGTCGGGGCATATCCGCGAGGTGGGGATCGAGCTCTACCAGCATATGTTGGAAGAAGCGATTGCAGCGCTCAAAGCTGAAGATGCGGGCAGGGCGTACGTTTCGAGCGACTGGACACCGCACATTAGCGTGGGCCTGTCGATCCTCATTCCCGAGAGTTATGTCGCTGATCTCGGGCTTCGGTTGAGTTTGTACAAACGACTGAGCGCGCTTGCAAGTCGTGAGGAGGTCGACCAATTTGCGGTGGAATTGGTGGATCGTTTTGGAGCACCCCTGCCGCCGGAGGTGCAAAATCTGCTCGAGGTAATTTACCTGAAGGCGCTGGCACGCCAAGCAAATATCGACAAGGTCGAGGTCGGCCCCAGAGGTATCTTGATTGGCTTTTACCAAAACACCTTTAAAAATCCCAATCAACTCATTGGTCATATTGCCGCACAAAAGGGGACGGCAAAGATCCGCCCCGATCAAAAGATCGTTTATATGCGTGCACTTGCGTCGCCACAGCGGTACCTCCAAGAGACCCGAAAAATCCTCGAAGAGCTTGTGGCTATTTCAAATGGGCAGGTAATTTCTTGACATTCGTTTTGCATTAACAGTAGACTATCGATCATTAAAGCTGAATGAGTTATAGAAAATAAAAGCATTCTGGTGTAGCGATTGACATAGAGAAGATACGAAGATGGCACAAGAGATAATAAACAAACAGAAAGGTACTGACACAATGAGAAAAAAAGTTTTCCAGACCTTATTAATTGGGTTGAGCATTGCTCTTGGATCTCTTACGTCGACGGGCGTGGAGGGTATGCGAGCCGAACGGTACGAATTTGTTGACAGGGAAGCTCAGATGATGAGGCGAGAGAGGGAAGCCCAGGAACGCATCATGAGGAGGCAAGCGCAAGGAGTATGGCTTACCAACGAAGGTAACGGCCCTCTTGGAGCTATAGACCTTTGGTACGAGAGAGTGACTAAGTGTGACTCTGGCATCTTTGGTGCCATTGGCATGGCTGGAATGGCTGCTCTAAACGATAAGAGGTTACAATTCCTGGATTGGTATCGAGGAAGAAGAGCCGAAAGAGCCCGAGACACCCGAGACGCTGAAATCCGCCGGGAATTCAATCTGGATCCAAATTATAGTGGCCCATTGCTCTCGATCCTCCGGAGAAGGCCTGAGGTTTATGGCACGCCCCCCATCCTTAATGCGGATAATTTTACTCCGATACCATATGTACCGCAGCCACGACTTGATGCTGCTGCAACTGGACCTGAGGCTACTCCTTCCCCCACAGTGATCTGCGGGACACGGTAACGCCTCTGAAACTTAAAAGGCAAAGAATGGCGATAGCCTATAAATAAAAAGCCTTCCATCAGTCGTCTTTACTCCGCTCGCAAAGACGAGTGGGGAGAACTCCGTGGGAACTTTTTCTTGTAGAGGCTATCGCTCTGAGAGTTACCTTAAGTAAGCATTGTTATCTTTGAAGGGGGAGGGTCACTTAATAATGAATTGAATGGTAAAGACCCCTTGCCGCCCATTCGCTGTGCGATTGGTTGGCCTCTCTCATAAGGGGAAAGCTGAAATAATTTAAGAAAAATACATAACAGGAAGCATCATTTGCACGCGGTTTGTTTAATCATCATTGCAACTTTCTGCCTTGCGGGGTGTGCGGTCGGGCCTGATTTTGAGCCCCCTGCTCCCCCTCAAACGCAGTCCTATACGGAAACGGGGCTCCCTGTTAAAACCGCCGCAACAAATGGCCCGGGCGGGGACGCCCAATATTTTGTCAGGGGCAAGGACGTGTCCGCCGACTGGTGGCATTTATTTCGGTCCGCGCCTCTGGATGACCTGGTCAAAAGAGGAATCAAAAAGAACCCAACGCTGTCGGCAGCGCAAGCTTCTCTTCGGCAAGCTGCGGAAAATTTGAATGTTTCGACGGCCTCCCTCTTTCCTGTGATTGACGCGGGGTCGTTCGCGGAACGACAGCGCATCAATGGTGCTTTTTTGGGGAATCCGAGCCTCTCCCCGCCACCCTTCACCCTTTACAATGCATCCGTGAATGTGTCCTATCCTCTTGATGTATTTGGCGGTATTCGCCGCGGAATCGAAGCGTCCGAAGCAGACGTCGAGAGTGCAGCCTTTGAGGTGGAAGCAACCCTCCTTACACTGACCGCCAATATCGTTACCGCTGCCATGACTGACGCGCGTCTGCGGGCGCAAATTCAAACGACAGAAGACGTGATCGCCCTGCAGGAAAAAGTCCTCGCCATCACGCAGCAGCGGCTGCAATCGGGCGGGGCGTCGCGTTTAGATGTGCTCGCCCAAACGACGCAGCTGGTGCAAACCCGTGCCACCCTCGCCCCGCTTCAAGCGAACCTCGCCAAAACGCGCCACGCCTTGTCCGTGTTGATCGGGGAACTGCCAAGTGAAAGCAAGCTCCCCGCTTTTCGCCTCGCTGACATGTGTTTACCGCTCGAACTCCCCATCAGCCTCCCCTCGACCCTCGTGCAGCAGCGCCCCGATGTGCGTGCGTCCGAAGCGCGCCTTCATGCAGCGAGCGCTCAAATCGGTGTGGAAACGGCAAACCTTTTGCCGAAAATCACCCTCTCGGGGAGCTATGGAGGATCATCGAATAAGCTGAAAGATCTTTTTGACTCTTCGTCCGTTATTTGGAATCTGGTGGGGCAAGCCCTTCAGCCGATTTTTCACGGTGGGGCCCTGGTCGCAAAACGCGATGCGGCCATGGCGGCTTTTGAGAAAGCCTATGCCCAATATCGCCAAACCGTCCTTCAGGCCTTTCAGAATGTGGCGGATGCGTTGCGGGTCCTTGAGTTTGACGCACAGCAACTGCAGGTGCAGACCGAAGCTGAAGGGGCCGCACAAAAAACCTTCGCCCTCACGCAGACCCAATACAAGGCGGGGGCTGTCAGTTATGTGAACCTGTTAGAGGCGGAAAAACAATACCATCAAGCGCGCATCGGACGCATCCAAGCGCAAGCCGCACGCTATACGGATACGGCGGCCCTCTTCCAAGCCTTGGGCGGCGGCTGGTGGAACCGTAAATGAGATTTCTATAGAGCATTTTTAATTTTATGTTATACTTAGAGAAATAGACAAATGCATGAGACGAAAGGAGCGGAGATGTATCCTCATCATCAACAGGATCGCTATGGATGGGCACTTCATACGGTTAAGCTTTTAAGGGAACAAAAAATGAGCGAAGTAGATTTTGACGGCCTGATTGAGGAGCTTGAAGAAATGAGCGGTAGCGATAAACTCCAACTTATAAACCGCTTAGCCCAGCTCATTTTTCATCTTCTCAAATGGCAATTTCAACCCGACTTCAGGGGGCGTATTTGGAATGCTACCATTGGAGAAAAAAGGCTTCGATTAGGTTATCATTTAGAAGATAACCCGAGTTTAAAGTCGACAATTGAAGAGTCCATAAAAAAAGCTTACAAAATTTCTTTTTATCTCATCGAAAAAGAAACACAATTGGATTTAAAGGTATTGCCACCTGAATGCCCCTACACCTTTAAACAACTTATGGATGATGAATTTTATCCTGAGTAGAGCTTAAAAATAGGAGTGGCTGGTGGGGTCGCAACTCCCATTAACTATTTCTTATTATTTCTCCTATATAGTGAAAAGTGAACTACAACTTAAAGGAGAAAATCAAATGAAAACTTTAAATACAGTGGCACTTCTTGCGGTAACCTTATCTGTAGCTAATAATGCCGCTTTTGCCATGGAGCATTCCGACACAATGACCAAGGCATGTGCTTATATAAAACAGGCTAATGAAGAATGCCTTGCTTGGGGCCAAGGGGCCTTTTATGGTCATCTACCCTCTCTACCAGTTCCATCAGCAGCTGAAATTACAATCTGCAAGCACGTAAGCATCGCTCAGGCAGAATGTTTAGCAGCACTACCGGCGGCAAGATAACCTAAAACCCAAACATGTGGTCGAGGCTGAAGGGGCCGCGCTTGTGGCGCAGTCCGTGATAGCCAAAAAGGCGGCAGGTTTTGTCTTGAATCATCACATATCCGTCCCGTGCTTTTGCGCGGTCAGTGGCTGAAAAGGTGTCTTGATAAACCCACATCCGTGATCCGCTCTGGGGAATGGTGAGAGAGACCTCTGTCAGGAGGGCCCCTTCCTTTGTGTGCAGACTCAGGCGCGTGTCGGACGTGGAATGCCACGGGCTCGAGATTGGATAAATCAAGTGGCAGAACGTCTCGACATCATCATCAACGCGCAAAAAAAGCCCCGTTGAAAGTCCCGGCGGCGGCCCCTTATAAGACTGCGGCTCATTTTTATACGTCATGGCCGTGTTAAAAATATGGCTCCCAAAACTCGTTTCGGCTTGCGCGGCGTGCGTTTTGTGCTCATATCGAAACAACCCATGAAGCCATCCATCTCCCTCACCTCCTGCGCTAAAGTCATAGACCAGCTCGACGTGTCCATACGCCTCGTCCTCAAAAGCGACGATGTCGTTCACGACGAGCGCTTCGTGATGGTTGCGAGGCAAATTCCCAAAGGCGTGCGTTGCTTTAAGCGCGCCGTCCTGGTCATAGACGAGCGCTTTCACCGGCATAAACCGTGCCTCGCGGCTCATGGGCGTTGGCAGAACGGACGTTGTGTACTGGTTCGTCGGAAAAACGGGGGCGGGCAAGATAAACCCCTTGCCCAGAAAGGGGGTGAGGTCTTTCAGTTTCGGGTCGGGCTTGAGGTCATGGCGCTCAACGTTCACATGGGCAATGCAGCGGTAGCCTTTGGCATTCACGACCTCGTAGCGAGGGCGCACAAAGTAATGGCCACCGTGGAGTTCGAGTTGCTGAGGCCAGCGGGCCTTTGGCAAAAGGGATGAGACGTCGAGTGCATATGTCCCAAAGGGTGGAATCGCTCGCTCGAAAGAAACAGCGTCATCGCTGCCCATGAGATTGAGGCTAACGTCCCCTTGCGGCACGGGCACGGGATGGCTGTTTTGAAGCCACAGGATCACCTGTTCCCCTTCGCGCGGCGCAGGCAACCCCGCAAAATAAGCGGATGGCCATGCGTTTGCATCATGCGTGGCCGAAAGCGTACCGTCCTCGTGGAACGTATCGAGCGCATATTTCACAATACTGTGCCCTTTGACGCCGGTCATATGAACAAAGAGCTGGCCCGTAAAATCGGGGAGGTTAAACCGTTTTTTGATGACCTCGCTCTCGATCACAAGAGAATGCACGGTGGGGGCGAGGGCATCCTCCCACTGGGCAAGAACGTTTCCTTTGTCATCAAAAAGAATGGCGTGAAGGCGGATGTCCTTTGCCCCATATTTGGGCCAATAGTTGGCGCTTTTCAGGCGGGTATGCCATCCCCCCTCGTCCCGGAAAAAAGAAAAGTTTGTGGCAAAATTTATATCCGCCAAATAATTTTTGGGGTCTGTCAACATGGTGTCGGGCAGGCGAAGGCCTTTCAGGCTTGTGACGATGCAGGAAGGGGGCAGGAGATGGCCCATCTGCTCCAGATGTTTTTCGGGGTCAAAGGAGAGGATGAGAAGCGCGGGGGGGGCGTCTTTGGCGAGCTGAGAGAGGGGGAGCTTTGACGCTTCAGCCAATGCTTCGACGGCTTGGACGTACACGTGCAGTGGTGCTTCAAGCGATGTCATGGCCAAAAAGTCATCGAGATGGCCCTCGGGATCATAAATGGCAGACAGCGATTTTTGTTTGAAAGCGGCAAGCGCGCTCGCCACCATTGGATGTCCCAGCGCCTTAAAAAAGCTGCAGGGCTTTTGGGTTGAAAACGTTTTGATGTTTAAGGCCATTTTTTTCTCTCTCTTAGAATTTATACTTGAGTACCAGAAAGTTCTTGTGGAGCATAGGATTTTAAAAACGATCCCATTGAGAAGGAAATTCGTTCAGCAACTGACCGAAATTCGATCAGTTAATAAATTCAAATGGTTACTGAGGATAACCCCATCTTTTCCCGAATGACAGCTGCAACGCGCGCCGTGTCATTAAAGGGGGGATAGGTCCATGAATCAACAGAGGATCCGTCAAACAAACGTACAGTCCCTTTCTCCACCAGGCCTTGAACAAATTTTTTGGGCTTTGTTTCGGGATGCCCCAAGAGCGGCAGAATATAAACAGGCTTTCCCGTGACACATGCCTCAGACACCATATTGACGGAATCATCTGTCACGAACACAAAATCGGCCAGGCCCAGCATGGCAAAATAAGGATTATGTTTTTCAATCTCTGCTAAAAAAATAGTCGGCTTGTTTGCAAGCGCTTGGCCGAGAACCTCACGATAAGGTGTGCGAAAGGAAGGCGTCACGAGGACACCCCCGCCCGTGAGAGACTGAATGCGAAAGATGTGTGCGATGATGGTTTCCATGGCTTTAAGGGGCATCTTGTAGCGATTCGTCGACCCCCCAATGAGTACGGTGCTCAGGGGTCGTGGAAAGCGCTCAAAAAGGGCGCTATGCGCCTTGATGCCGTCCGCAAGCTTTTGCGGCGTCACCTTGTGAATCGCCCCTGTCGTCGAGATGACGTTTGGCCCCCGTAAGCCATCATGCTCTGGTGACACGATCAGGTCAAAGGCGTCGAGGTTGTGCAGCGGGTTTTGGATGTGTACACAAAAGGTCTTGCCGTTGCTAGCGCGTTTGATGGCCAAGGCTAGCGGCGCAGATCGTCGTCCGCAGCTAATGACAAGGTCGGGCCAGGGTGGCGTGAGCGGGTCGGACGGCGCGGTGAGCTGCGCAAGCGGACGACCGCCGCTCCACCCGAGCCACCCCCAAGGCCATCGCCTTTGACACGTCTTATGGATGGTCGGGATACAGGTGGCGTCCGCAAGCCCCTCGACCTGACTTTTCATGCCGGGAGAAACATCCGTAATCGTCCAACATATTTTTTGCGATATCGTCATGTTTTATTTTTCCGCATTAAGGGGCCCAAAAAATGGCACAAATAGGCATAATCCCAAATATTCAAAGAGTTGTTAATGTATGCGTCTCTTTTTATCATTGAAAATTCCATAGTCCCCTATTGAATTTTCAATGATGATCGATATCGGAACCTCTTCAACCCCGGGAGATAACCTACAAATAAAACCTTCCAGGCCTTAATTGTCCTGCTCGCGCTATCCCCACTGTCATCCCCGCGAAAGCGGGGACCCAGGGGCTACAAACGCGATATTTGTCTTGCTTCAAATCGATACCATACACCGAACCTGTTGAAATACCTTGACTGTGACCCCTGGGTCCCCGCTTTCGCGGGGATGACAGTTGGGGGTTGTTTGTCCACCTTGAGCAACGAAAGGCGGATTAAATCTCACCCTTTATTTGTAGGCTATCGCTCTGCTCTTCAACCCTCATCCGTGATGTTTTTTTGAGCGTACTGAAGAAATTCTTCATGATGCGCTTTCATTGATTGGAAGTAGTCTTCCCATGGAAAGTCGGGTAATAGCGGCTTCGCATCTTCAAAGAAACTTGGATAGTTCTCAGAAACTTCCTGAAATTTTGCTATCAAAGCTGGGGAAAAAGCAGGAAGTTCATAAGCACAATACTTGAACGCAGTATGTAATACTGTCCCCTCGGATGCAGCATCTGAACCTGTTGGAGACGCTGCTGCTCCTTCGATTTCTTCCTCATCTTCGGAACAATTCTCTAGGCGAGAATCATAAACAATTTTTTCCCTCCTTATATTATCCAGAGTCTTTATACACCCATGGGGACCGTCCAATATATCTTCATAATCTATTGAAATAAAATTGTTTTTTCCATCTGTTGACGGTACATAAAATTGATTACTTAGATTGCGGTCTATTGATGCAACCAAATAGATATTGAATACATTTAAATCAAATCCAAACCCTGGTTCACGATTAAATACCTCTGGCGTTGTCCATATTTTTTTTGCTTCTTCAAACATTAGGTTATCATCGCTGTCTGAATCGCTATCTGAGTCCTCTTCCCCCTCAATAAAGTATTGGCGAGATTCCCATTTTGTTTCGTCAATACGTTCTAAGAATGTCTTTGGTAAAGTTGGCTTATTGAAAAAGGCTCGTGCAATTTTTGGCGCCACACTCTCTGCTACAAATTCTTTTGCATAAACCTCTGAATAGTCAATCTTAGCTCTTTTCATAAAAACTTTTATACCGTTTGCGAGAATGCCGACAAACAACCTAGTGCTGGTAGGAATAGTCACGCTTGTTTCTCCGTCCTTTAGTGCCTCGTATACACTCATAGGAAGAATCGCTGCAAGTGGAGCGCTTAAATCAATCGCATCATACATCGCGTGAGTTTCAGGAAAAGGGTTTGTCACGGACATGATAGCCGCAAAATTTTGCCGATCTTCTGCTGTTATATCGCGGACCATTGCTACAGGAGAAGCAAACCTGGTGGATTCTTGAAGAGAGGGGGATTCAACGCCATCCATTGCTATGAGAGATTGAGAAGATCCGAGTATTAAAACGGACGAAAGCAGAGAATAATAAAACGAACGATAGAACATAGTGAAACCTTCCTATAAATAAATTACAACGATGAGATCCTTATAAAAAGATTTATTCTTCCTGTCAATGCTATTGACAGTCAAAATCTAAAACATCCTCAAGCCGCGTATGCAAGGTTAAGATCAGCCCACACCCTTTTGAGGGCATCCGCCAAATCTTCAATCATAGGGTCCGTGTGGACCGCAGACGGCGTAATGCGGAGTCTTTCTGTCCCGCGGGGAACGGTTGGATAATTGATGGGCTGGACATATATATTGTACTCCTTGAGGAGGATTTCGCAAATGCGCCGACAGTGATGCGGATCCCGCACGAGAATGGGAATAATGTGGGATGCATTTTCCATAAAAGGAATACCCGCTTGGCGAAGTTTTGTGCGCACTTTTGTGGCGGCTTCATGAAGATGTCGCCTTTCCGTGTCGCTTTCTTTCAGGTACTGAACGCTTGCAAGCGCAGCGGCCGCAATTGCCGGGGGCATGGCCGTTGTAAAAATAAATCCCGGGGCAAAACTTCTCACAAAATCAATCAGAACGGCTGAAGCCGCGATATAGCCCCCCACAACGCCAAAGCCCTTTCCAAGCGTGCCTTCAATCATCGTTAAGCGGTGGCTCTGGTGATCCCGTTGTGCAATGCCGCCCCCTGTTGCGCCGTACAGCCCAACGCCATGCACTTCATCAATAAAGGTCAGCGCGTTAAATTCTTCGGCCAAATCGCAAAACGCTTCGATGGGTGCGATATCCCCATCCATGGAATAAACGGACTCAAAGATAATGAGCTTGGCGCGCTCTTTTGAGTAGCGGGACAAGCACGCGCGCAGATGGGCGGGATCGTTGTGGCGAAAAATTTCTTTGTGCGCGCGGCTGTTGCGAATGCCGTGAATGATGGAGGCGTGGTTATGGGCGTCGGAAAACACGACACAGTCGGGGAGAGAGGCGGCGAGAGCGCTGATGGCAGCTTCGTTTGCAACGTAGCCTGACGAGAAAATCAAGGCGCTTTCCTTGTCGTGAAGGTCCGCAAGCGCGCGCTCGAGCAGCACGTGGGAATGGCTTGTGCCCGCAATGTTGCGCGTGCCGCCGGCGCCAACACCGACGCGGGCGATTGTTTCGGTCATTGCAGCGAGGACCTTTTCGTGCTGCGCCATGGCCAAGTAATCATTGCTGCACCACACAACAACCCGGCGCGGGATGCCTTCGTTGTAATAGTGCGCATAGGGAAAGTCCTGCGCGCATCTCTCGAGGTCAGCAAAGACCCGGTAGCGACCTTCGTCCTTAATGTCGCACAGTTTTTGTTTAAAAAAGGCTTCGTAATCCATGTGCAAAGCCTATATCCATCCTACCGGGATTTGAACTATTTTAGGGGTGATCCATTCTATAGAAGTGCTTTGATTAATGACAATGCCAAGAGGGAGATGATGCTCTTCAATAAATTGAGAAAGCGTGCTTACCTGTTTAAGTCTCACAGAAGAGCCATATTTTATTTCGAGTGGAAGTACCCCAAAGGGTCCATCTAAAATGAGATCAATTTCAGCGCCGTTTCTTGTGCGATAATAGTAAGCTTGCCAATTGGTTACAAGCGTTGCCTGTAATCCTTTGAGAAGCTCTTCAATTACAAAAGCCTCAAATGACGTTCCCACAAGAGGAGAGTCAATGAGTTCTTCAAAAGATCCTACGCGCACCAGGTCGTGAAGTAATCCTGTATCTCGAATATATCCTTTTGGCATTTTGATGACTGATTTGACAATATTGCGCTCAAAGCTCGGGAGAGATTTCCAAAAAAAAGTTCCCTCGACGATCTCTAAGTATTCTCTTGCGGTTCCTTCACTGACTTCAAGAGCCCTGGCAAGATCACGTTTATTGATAATTGTGCCTGAGAGTTTAGAAAGAACGGTTAAAAAACGTCTGTAGGCCATTTTATTTAAACGCGGAAACAATTTTCCAATATCGCGATTAATATAAGTATTGCGGTAATTTTCCATCCATTGATGATAAAAAAGCGGGTTTTCCTCTAAGAGAGGTTCAGGATATCCTCCCTTAAACCACACCTGTTGCATGTCAAAAACAGAAAGGGGAGCAGGACCTGAAACAAGGCGATCGGGACTCACCTTATCTGTAAATAAATCATAAAAACGGCTTAAGGGCTTTTGATAATATTCATTTGCTTTTAACGTCCCCAATTCCAAAAGCCCAATCCGACCAGCCAATGTTTCTGACGTATGAGATAATAATTCCGGACTGCTCGACCCTGTAATAATAAAGCGTCCATTTTCAGACCGGTTGGCATCGATAATACCGCGTAGAATGGGAAATAACGCGGGGTAAACCTGTGCCTCATCAATGATGACGTGGTGCGGATAGTGCTGAAAGAAAAGATATGGATCTCGGGTAATTAATTCAAAATCATTCTGATTTTCAAGGTCAATGTATTTCCATCCCTCTCCCAAATTCTTTGCGAGGGTTGTTTTCCCAACTTGACGAGCGCCCAAAATAGAGAGAACTGGAAACATTTCCAGCGTCAAGAGAGCCTTAATTTCAAGGTTTCGTTTTATACCACTCATATCCGTAGTCTACCTGCGGTTTTGAGTGGTGTAAAGGCTAATTACGGACGGCCGCAGCCATGGGCGTCTAAATAAGTAGCGAGATGAAGCTTGATTTTTTCCGCTAAAAGACGAAGTGCTTCGTTCTTTGCATAGTCTTCTGCAACGAGGTCTGCATAATAATTTTGGCTTAATATAGCAAAAGAATTAATTGCCTTTACAGAATGTGTATAAACAGGTGCATATGTTTTAGCGTCTCTCAACGTAATAACAGCCGTTAACGTCGCTTGTTTCCGGCTGGTCGTTTCGTCTTTATTCACCCCAATGGTTGCAATGACATCTGTCAGGGTGATCTCCAAAACATACAGAGGGGCGGAAGCCGTTCCCCCCGGCGTCAAAAGATCCACAAGATAATTCCTTAAAATTTGCCCGCGTCTGTCGCTAATGGTTGCAATTTTAAGGGGATATGAAACGTCAGACGTTTCATTTTGCGGCATGTACAACGGATGAAGTCCACAGCTCGTTAAAAATAAACAGGGCAGGAAGAATAAATTTTTAGACCACCACATTTGCGATTTTCCCTTGAATATAAATGAACTTTTTAATGTCTTTACCTTGGACGAGCGGCCCCACGGTGCTCAACGCGAGCGCGCGCTCCTTGACTTCATCCGCGCTTAACTGCGGCGGTATGTCAAGCGTTCCGCGCATCTTTCCGTTGACTTGGACGGCAATCGTGACGCTGTCCTCCTGAAGAAGGGCGGGATCAGCTTTTGGCCATGGGTGGTTGAGGATAAACGGCGGATGACCCAAGGCCTCCCACAAGGTCTCGGCCACATGCGGCAACGCCGGCGACAAAAGCACGACCAGCGTGTGGAGCGCCTCCTTCAAGGCCCAGCGCTCGGACATTTCAGTCGCAGAGAAATCTTCGAGAGCATTTGAAAATTCTCGCAGCCGTGCGACATAGCGGTTGTAATGAAAGCGCTCGATATCTTCGGTCACATGCGCGATCGTCTTGTGCGTCATCTTGCGAAGGGCGAGTGCGCGAGCACTAAAGGAGGAAACGGTGTCTTCGCCCCTCTTAACCTCCCGTATGTCGGACAGATGCGACGTCACCAATCGCCAGACTTTATTGATATACCGCCAACTTCCCTCAATCCCCGCTTCTGTCCACTCAAAATCCCGCTCTGGTGGGCTGTCAGACAGCATAAACAGACGCGCTGTATCTGCGCCGTACGCCTCCACAATTTTCGCAGCAGGGATGACATTCCATTTGGATTTGCTCATCTTTTCAGAGCGCCCCACTTTCACAGGACTTCCGTCCGCGATTTTCACAAAGCGTCCATCGCGTTTTTCAACATCATGCGGATAGAGCCATGCTCCCGCCTGATCTTTATAGGTTTCGTGACAGACCATGCCTTGGGTGAGCAGATTTTTAAACGGCTCGGAAAGCGTCCAGTACCCACAACGCCGCAAGGCTTTCGTAAAAAAGCGGCTGTAGAGAAGGTGCAAAATCGCATGCTCAATCCCCCCAATATATTGGTCCACAGGCATCCAAAATTCGGCCTTTTCTTTGTCGATTGGCTGAGTAGCGTGCGGCGCGCAATAGCGCGCAAAATACCAGGACGAGTCCATGAAGGTGTCGAAGGTGTCCGTTTCCCGCTCCGCGGCATGGCCACATGTGGGACAGTCCACGTACTTCCAAGTGGGATGCAAATCCAGCGGATTGCCCGGTTGATCAAAGGTCACGTCGTCGGGGAGAACGACAGGCAACTGGTCATCCGCAACCGGAACAAGGCCGCAGTGGGGGCAATGAATAATTGGGATCGGGCATCCCCAATAGCGTTGACGTGAAATGCCCCAATCGCGCAGCTTGTAGGTTGTTTCGCCGTACCCCAAATTTTTTGCAACAAGGTGTCGGATGACTTCCTTTATTCCTTCCTCAACGGACAGGCCATTCAGAAAATCGGAGTTGATGAGCACACCTTCCCCCATATAAGGTAAGGGCTCTTCTTGCGGGGCCTGAACCACCGGCAAGATGGGCAGCTTATATTTTTTGGCAAACACATAGTCACGCTCGTCATGTGCGGGACAACCATAAACAACACCCGTTCCGTAATCCATCAGCACAAAGTTGGCGACATAAAGAGGGAGGGGAAAGTCCTTCAAAAAAGGGTGATGAACGGTGAGGCCTGTGTCAAAGCCCTTTTTTTCTGCCGTTTCAATCTCCCTAAGGCTTGTGCCGCTCGCACGACACTCTGCAACAAACAGTTGCAGTGACGGGACTGTTTTGGCGAGCTCCTCCACAAAGGGATGATCGGGTGAAATGGCCAAGAAGGAGGCGCCGAACAGCACGTCGGGCCGCGTGGAAAATGCTTCGAGCACGCCTTCCCGCTCAATCAACGGAAAGCGAATCCGCGCCCCTTCCGAGCGGCCAATCCAGTTGATCTGCATGGTTTTGACTTGCTCGGGCCATTCATTGACCAAGCTCAAATCCTCGAGAAGCTCCTTAGAAAAATCCGTAATCCTTAAGAACCATTGTGACAGTTTGCGACGCTCAATCGGCGCACCCGACCGCCATCCTTTCCCATCAATCACTTGTTCGTTCGCAAGAACCGTCCCTTCAACGGGATCCCAATTCACAAAAGATTCTTTGCGGTAAGCGATATCGTTTTTTAAGAAATCCAAAAATATTTTTTGTTCATGGCGATAATAATCAGGAGAACACGTTGAAAATTCCCGATCCCAATCATAAGAAATACCGAGCGAAATCATCTCTTCCTTCATGGACGCGATGTTCTCAAGGGTCCAGACCTTCGGGTGAACCCCATGGAGGATAGCCGCATTTTCAGCCGGCAACCCAAAGGCGTCCCACCCCATAGGATGAAGAACGGCATAGCCCGAGGCGCGCTTGTACCGTGCAATGACGTCGCCAATGATATAATTTCGCACGTGCCCCATATGAAGACGACCGGAGGGATAAGGAAGCATTTCGAGGACGTAATATTTTGGTGTTTCTTCTTTTGCTTTGAAGAGCGCGGCCTTAGCCCAGGCTTTCTGCCATTTGGCTTCGTTTTCGCGAAAATTATACCGTGTTCCTATGTTCATATCCATACTTATACCTAACTTATTATTTCTCAAGCCTTAAATTTTCTTAATGGTGATGCGTAAATAGCTCCTCAGACGAATTGGAGAAAGAGCTTGCCAAGTGGTCTTCAATC
>Ga0207008_10097_pt1 | contig 28269 bp, 25 predicted proteins | sample Alteio_BWMinCont_83_FD_153489 | JGI IMG/M metagenome (GOLD analysis project Ga0207008, IMG submission 153489) | Enriched cells from forest soil in Barre Woods Harvard Forest LTER site, Petersham, Massachusetts, United States -... | ecosystem: Environmental > Terrestrial > Soil > Temperate forest >... | reverse complement strand
AAGGTGGAGATTGAGCGCGGGCGCAAGCGTGAGGTCGTCGAGGAAAACATCTTTCACGTGGTGAAGCGGTTGTTACGGGCGCACCGTCCCGCCAGCGTGCCGGGCGTGCCTCCGTTTACGGCCGGCGCAGTTGGGTACTTCGCCTATGACGTCGTGCGGCAGTTGGAGAAGATTGGCGAGCATGCGAAAGACGATCTTTCGCTGCCGGATGCCGAGTTGATGTTCTTTGATCGCCTTCTGGCATTCGATCACCTGCGGCACCAGATTCACATCATTGCGACGGCGGATATTTCCCGAGAGAGTCCGAAGCGCGCTTATGACCGTGCCCTGCGCGACATCGCAGCGCTGGAAAGGAAACTGGCGAGCGGATTAAGCCCCGCCTTGTGGCGCAAGTCCGGCAAGGCAAAGCTGGGAAAACTCAAAGTACATGCTGGCACCAAGCGTGAGGACTACCTGCGCATGGTGGAGCGCTGCAAGGAATACATCGCCGCGGGCGATATTTTCCAGGTCGTTCCGTCGCAACGCTTTGATTTCGTTCCTGAGGTTGCGCCCTTCGATTTGTATCGGGCGTTGCGCCAGGTAAACCCGTCGCCGTATCTCTACTTCCTGCGCACTGGGGATACGCACATTCTCGGATCGTCTCCCGAATTGCTGGTGCGGGTCACCGGGCGAAAGCTGGAATACCGTCCGATTGCAGGCACGCGGCCGCGAGGTCGCGACGAAGCCGAAGATTCCCGACTTGAACAGCAGATGCGTCACGACGAAAAAGAACGTGCGGAACACGTCATGCTGGTCGATCTTGGCCGCAACGACCTGGGACGCGTCAGCGAATACGGTTCGGTGAAGGTAAAAGAGCTAATGTATGTCGAGCGCTACTCGCACGTGATGCATCTTGTATCGGCGCTCGAGGGGACACTGCGAAAAGATCTTGATGCGCTGGACGCGTTCGCGGCCTGCTTCCCCGCAGGGACTCTCAGCGGGGCGCCGAAAGTGCGCGCCATGCAAATCATCGAAGAGTTGGAACCCACGCGCCGCGGCATTTATGGGGGATCGGTACTGTACGCCGATTTCGCCGGAAATCTTGACTCTTGCATCGGAATTCGCACCCTGCTCATGCAAGGCAAGAAAGCATATCTGCAGGCGGGAGGCGGAGTGGTCGCGGATTCGGATCCGGCGAGCGAGTTTCAGGAGTCGATGAATAAGGCCGGAGCGCTGCTTAGGGCGGTGGAAATGGCGAGAAACAGGGGCTAGGGATTAGGGGTCAGGGACCAGTTGTTTCGTGCCGCCCACCTGCCCTGTCTATGCTCTTGTTAGATAGCGATTGTAAAAGCCCGTTCAATATCTTTCCTATCTCTGATGTGCGGCTGAGCAAGTCTGCTGACCTCCTGGAGTCGACAAGATTCAAACGTTCAGAAATCAGGAGTTGCGTTTCGATCTCCATCAAGGAGCCAAGCGCATGACCGATGAATTGCCTGAACTCACCTGTAGAGAGTCTCGCGTGCCCCTCGGCAATGTTGCTCGGCACTGAAACGGCAGCCCGCCTTAATTGCGACACCAGTCCGTATGTCTCTTCTCGAGGAAAGGAACGAGTGCAGAGGTAGATCTCAGTCACTAAGTCGATCGCTTTTTGCCATGCAATGAGATCGCGATAGGATGTCACGGCGATTGGGACGCATCGCATTCACCCATTCTCAACGATAGATTGCCTTCGAATATGTGACGTCCACTACTTATTTTTTGGATTTCCCAAAAGCGGAAAGTGGGTTAAGTTTGTTGCCCGCTGGCTCGCAACTCTGACCCCTGGCCCCTGATCTCTGGCCCCTGACTACTGCCTCAAAAAGTTTTCCACCAGCTTTTTCCCCGCATCGGTCAGCACGCTTTCCGGATGGAACTGCACGCCTTCAATGGGATATTTCCGGTGGCGCAGGCCCATGATCGTCCGGCTGCCGTCCTTCTCTGTGGTCCACGCACTGATTTCCAGATCCGCTGGCAGGTTTCTTTCCTCGACGATCAGCGAGTGATAACGAGTGGCGGTCATCGGCATGGGCAGGCCTTGAAAGACACTCTTGTTGTCATGCATGACCGGACTGGTTTTGCCGTGCATCAGGTGGGGAGCACGGACTACTTTGCCGCCGAAGGCTTCGCCGATCGCTTGATGTCCCAGACAGACGCCGAGCACTGGAGCCTTTCCTGCGAAGCGGCGGATGAGGTCGATGCTGATGCCGGCTTCGTGCGGCGTGCATGGGCCCGGTGACACGAGAATTTGTTCCGGGTGCATGGCTTCGACTTCCTCGACCGTGACTTGATCGTTGCGGCGGACTTCAACCTCCGCGCCCAGTTCGCCAAGATACTGGACAAGGTTATAGGTAAACGAATCGTAGTTATCGAGGACGAAAACCACGGCCGAAGGCTCCTCGTATCAGAGTACACCGAAAAGCAGGGGCTAGGGATCGGGGGCCAGGGACCGGTGGTCAGTGATGAGTGGCCAGTTGTCAGTGATTCGTGCTCATGACAACTTTGCTTTCCTACCCTCCCGCCTCTCCAACAACCGAACCTTAGTTACTGACCACTGATTACTACTTTCAGGCTTGATCCTTGGAACCACTGATCACTGGCCACTGACCCCTGGCCCCTGAGCCCTGACCCCTGCCGTTGTTCCCACCCACTCGGGCTAGTGGTGACCCAATAGTGGTATTGACCCACGTGCCACCCACGGCGCATTCTCTAACCGTCCACTGCCACTTCATTGCGCCACTTTGGAGGACGCATGGCTGAGCCCCAGGAAGAAAAAAGGGGTGCAAGGCGATTCGCGCTCCGCGTACCGGTTACCGTTAACCGCGAAAGCAATAACGGAAGTTCTCGAAACGAAGTTGTGCAGCTCCGCGACGTCAGTGCGCGCGGAATCTGCTTCTTTGTGGATTCGGCGATCGCCCAAGGCGCGCCCATCGGATTCACTCTCACACTTCCGCCTGAGATTACTCTGACGGAGAGTATCCGCGTGCAATGCAAAGGCCGCGTCGTTCGCGTCGAGGACTCCTCACTGGATGGCAAAGTCAGCGTTGCCGCGGTGATCGACGAGTATCAGTTCCTGCCAGAAGCTTAAAAACAGGGACCAGGGGCCAGAGGCCAGGGAAGCGCCGAGCTTCTCACGTTTAGTGTCTGACCCTGATCACCGACCCGATTCACTGCGCTATGCCCTTCGAGCCTGACCCTGAACCCTGCACCCTGAACCCTGGCCCCTTCCAACTTCTCTCTGCTCTCCGCAAATGATATGTTTCTCCCATCTCCCTTCGAGGGCCCTCTTGCCGCGAAATTTGTCGAAGTTCGTCTGCCTGATCGTTCCCGCTCTGCTGTCGGTCGTGGCGGCCGGGCAGAGCTTCGGGCCACCGCGTGTGGTCAAGAGCGTTCGCATCATTCACGAAAAGGGCGTGCCGGCGGTTGAAATTCTTTCCAGCGGATCGTTAATCCCAGAGATTCAGACGCTCGATTCTCCTCCACGACTCGTTATCGATTTGCCCAACTCCCGGCTGGGGCTGATGCAGAAACACATCGATGTGCAGAAGGAAAACATCCTCGCCATTCGCGTCGACCAGTTCCGAAACAATCCTCCGGTAACGCGCATCGTTCTCGATCTGCTCGCGCCCTACGGTCATTCCTGGGACGGCGCTGGCAACCGTTTGATGGTTAGGCTACGGCCTCCGGAAGATGTGAACGCCAGCAAGAAGTCCGAAGGTGCAGATCCGCCCATGGCCGCAGGTTTCGCTCTGACCAAAGACGCTGACGTTATCCCAGTGAATGGCGACACTGGATCCGCTGTGATGGCTGGCGGGCGGCTGGGCTCCGGGTCTTCGATCACTGCAGGATCGGACACGACGATCCTGCACCTGCCGCGGGGCGGGGAAGTGCGCGTTTGCCCCGGCACGACGCTTTCGGTCAGCCCGTCGCAAAGCAAGCGCGACTTGATGTTTGGCATGAGCACCGGCGGTATCGAGACGCACTACGCGCTCAGTGCGTCGGCCGATTCCGTACTCACGCCCGACTTCCGCATCATGTTTGCCGGACCGGGAGAATTTCATTACGCCATCAGCGCGGATTCGCACGGCAACACTTGCGTACGCGCGCTCAAAGGGAACACCTCTTCGGTGATCGTCTCCGAGTTAATGGGAGATCGGCTCTATCAGGTCAAGCCCAATGAGCAGGTCGTATTCCGATCGGGTCAAATCGACAAGGTCGATACCGATGTTCCGCTGGAGTGCGGCTGCCCTCCGCCGCCTCCGGTGATGCGGACCTCCACTGCACCGATGCAGCGTATACCGGAGGCGGATCTTCCCACGAAGGTCAGCGTGGGGGCGGGTTCGGCGGGAAGCCCCGCCGGAACGACTGGCACGCAGACAGGGTCCTCGGGTGCACCACTGTCCAGCGGACCGGAAACGGCTCCTCTGCCGCCCTCAAAGCCGGACGACGTGCACGTTCAGGTGGACACCTCATTTGTCTTCAGCCGGAAAGATCGCGCGGCACGAGCGGCGCCTCCCGCACCAGTGGAAGCCACGAGGGAGTTGCCCGTAGAAGACCCGGCGGCGCCGCAGGTGCATGTCGATCCGGTGATTCAGCCTCCTCCGCCGGAACTGCAGGCCAAGCCCGAGCATCGCGGCTTCTTCAAGCGCATCGGAGGTTTCTTCTCCTCCATCTTCCGGTAATTCCGGCTTCTGATCGGTCGCTCCGCGGATATCCTTTTTTGCGGTGGTCGCGTCATACGACGGGATAGCGGTTCCATCTCTTCGCCAGGAGCGCGCCATGACCGCAGTAACACCGGGACCCGGCCCCGACCTCTTTTCCATACTCTCAACCGATCGCGACGGTACATACCGCATCCGGCGTGAGAATTTCGCCTTCTCCCTTCTCGGCCAGGCCGCCATTCTGGGACTCTTCATCTACTTCACAAGTTGCGTGATTCAGAATCCACCGGGCGTAGTGCCGCGGTTTCCTGAGCTGCACGAACTCCCCCTGATTTTTTCCGGGCACAACGGAGGAGGCGGAGGCGGTCTCGATCCGCTCCCCGCATCTCGTGGAAACCTGCCACGGGCTTCGCTCGATCCTCAAATTGTGCCGCCAACGGTGGTTCTGCCGAAGGAAATGCCGAAGCTGGCGGTGGACGAGACGGTAATGGTCGCTCCGGACATCAAGCTGCCGCAGGGCGGCCAGATCGGCGATCCCACATCTCAGGTTTCCAAATGGCTTTCCAACGGCCCCGGCGGACCAGGCGGGATCGGCATAGGCTGTTGCGACGGTGTCGGTGATTCGACCGGTCCGCATGTCGGATCGGGACCTCCAGGAATCTATCCCGCCGGGCGCGGAGGTGTGAGCGTGCCCGAGGTCATTTACAACCCCGAGCCAACGTTCTCCGAGGAAGCGCGGAAATCGAAGACGCAAGGCATCGTGCTGCTGGCGATCGTGGTGGGCAAAGACGGAAAGCCCTATGACATCCGGGTGCGGCAGAGCCTGGGAATGGGGCTGGACGAGAAGGCGATCGAAGCAGTGAACCGCTGGCGATTTCGTCCAGCGATGTTGAACGGACAGCCAGTAGCCACGCAGATCGCGGTGGAAGTAAATTTCCGGCTGTATTGAAAACCAGGGGCCAGAGGTCAGGGATTAGGGGTCAGCGGCCATGAGCATTTGCTGATCCCTGGCCCCTGATCCCTAGCCCCTAGCTGTTAGCTGCGATTGATCGCCTTGCGCAGCGGTTCTACTTTGCTACGCATTTCCTCGGCGAATTCTGCGCCGCGGCTGGCGGCGTCCCGGACGCGGTCGCCGACTTCGCGCGCACGTTCTTTGGCATCTTCGGCCCAGTCGCCCAGATTTTCCCTGGCGTCTTCGTAGCCGCGCCGCAGGTCACGGCGTAGCTGCTTTCCAGTCTTGGGAGCGAGCAGCATGCCTAAGAGAGTTCCGGCCCCGAGTCCGATCAGAAGGAACGTGATGGCTGTTCCGACGTTACTGCTATCCGATGATTCGTATCGTCCAGTTGTCATAATGAAAACCTCTTCCTTCGCGCCGGTGAATTCGTCTCGGAAGTCCATACCGGCGCTCAATCGGAATTCTAGTCCTCGGTGGGAATTCAGCCTATCCGGAAATCTCCCTATATCTCTGAGCGGCATCCGGGGAGAGTGATAGCCCGATTCCATCGTAGAGACGTAGCTGGCTACGTCTCTGCTGGCACTGTCACAACAGCGGGGTTCGAGTTAATACCGGCAAGACGTTGCCAGCAACGTCTCTACGAACGTTTCTTTGCGCCGCGGCGTTTCCTTTCCCTCGCACCTGCGTGTAAAATAGCGTTTTGGCCTCGTGGCGGCGGAACTTGTGGCTTGCCCGCCTTCCGCCTGCTTCAGCTGCAATCGTACAAGGAGATTTTTGAGCGATGTCGATCCCTGCCACACAGCTTCGTCCCGGCATGATCATCAAGCACAACAATGATCTGCACTCCGTTTTCAGCGTGGAACACCGAACCCCGGGCAATCTGCGCGCCTTTATCCAGGCCAAACTGCGCAACCTGCGCACCGGCGCCATGTTCGAACACCGCTTCCGCTCGCCCGACCCGATCGAGAAAATCAATGTCGACGAGGTCGAAATGCAGTTCCTGTATGCCGACGGCGACAGCTACTACTTCATGGACACGACCAATTACGAGCAGACCCATCTCACCAAAGAAATTCTGGGCGATGCCGTCGAGTACCTCATTCCCAACCTTGAGATCAAAGTGGAGTTCTTCGATGGCAAGGCGGTCGGGATCGAGCTGCCGCAGACAGTCATTCTGACCGTGATTGAAACTGAACCGGGACTGAAGAGCGCCACCGCGTCGAGCGTAACCAAGGCCGCGAAGACCGAGACGGGGCTCGTGGTGCAGGTGCCCCCGTTCATCAACGAAGGCGAAAAGATCAAGGTGGATACGTCGGAAGGCGCGTATCTGTCACGGGCGTAAGGGTTCTTCTTTAAGTCTGTCGGGATCAGCGAGTTTTGTCATCCTGAGCGGAGTCGAAGGATCCCTACCCTTTAAGTTTTCTTAGTCTGGGGTGGAAGGGATTCTCCCGCGACTGCATCGGTTGAGACTCCCTTAGAATGCAAGACGGAGTTTGAGATTGTAGGGATCCTTCGACTGCGAATCCGCTTCGCCTTGGCGAAGCCGATTCTTCGCTCAGGAAGACAACCACGAAAAGCATGACATCACCCGAAAAACCCATCCAGGCACGCCGTTTCCTTGTGCGCGGACGTGTGCAGGGCGTCGGCTTCCGCTGGTTCGTCGAGCGAGAGGCGCATATGCTCGGCATCGCCGGATGGGTCCGCAACAATCACGATGGCAGCGTCGAAATTCTGGCGCAGGGAACTCGCGACCAGCTTTCCGGATTGCATTCGCGCTTGCGCGAAGGACCGCGTGCGGCCCGTATCGATTCCGTCGAAGTGTCGGATGAAAGTCCTGCCTCGGGGCTTGGTTCTTTCCGGATCGAAGGGGCTTCATGAGGCAGGTTTCAAAGTTTCAAGGTTTCAAAGTTCTGTGCCGTCGGCTGACGAGCCGTTCTTTGAAACGTTGAAACCTTGAAACGTTGAAACCGCAATTCGGAACCTCGAAACCTGCTCGAAATCTTGAAGATCATAAGGAGTGTCGATGTCGCCAGTAACCACCGCAGAAGTCGATCATCTGAAGCAACTGATTCGCGAAGTCTCGGACTTCCCCAAGAAGGGCATTCTTTTTTACGACATCACGACGCTGCTCAAAGACAAGACCGGGCTGGCCATGCTGATTGATAAACTTTCCGAGCACTACATTTCCCAGGACATCGATCTCGTGCTTGGCATGGAGGCCCGCGGGTTCATCTTCGCTCCGGCGCTAGCCTACCGTCTGAATGCCGGATTCATTCCGGTGCGCAAACCAGGCAAACTGCCGGCCGAATGCGTCAGCTACGATTACGCTCTCGAGTACGGCAAGAACACGCTGGAGATTCACAAAGACGCAATCCAGAAAGGCCAGCGCGTGCTAATCGTCGACGACCTGCTCGCGACCGGCGGCACGGCCGAAGCCACAGCAAAGCTGGCCGAATCTCTGGGCGGAAAGGTCGCCGGCCTGGGATTCGTGGTCGAACTGGAATTCCTGAAGGGTCGCGACAAGCTGAAGGGCTACGACGTCATGTCGTTGCTGAAATACGACAAGTAGATTCTGGCCGAAAAGGCGAAAACGGGACCGACGCTGGTTGGCGTCCGGTCCCGTTATCTTTTTCGATCGATAAAATCGTTTACTTCACAACGCGGGCGATCAGGAGTCCGACTCCAGCCCAGAAACCTCCGCTGATCACCAGGGACAGCGCCATTCCAGAGATTGCGCCCCAATGGATGCGCCTCTTGGTCGCCTTCGCGGCGGGGGCGAAATCGTCGTCCAACCATGCGGGGAGAAACTTCACCCCTTGCGAATGCTCATACCCGTCGGTCCAGCGCTCGGGAACCTCTCTCATGCGGACGGCGCGGGTGCTTGTTTGGGGGGAGAACTGAAGCAACTTAAAGCTCATAAAGCACCTCCTCGCACGCTGTTGCAACTCTTCTGCCATCGCTCGCCTTCGCGCAAATGTCTGAAAATAAGAGGACCATTTTTGCGCTCAGGTTTACCGCATTCGTCAGGGGCGTCAAAAAACCCGTTTCATTCCTAGAATGGGTCGAAAAATCCCTCATCTGGGAATAGGCTAAGACTTACAAACCCGATACATTCTCGGAAGTTTCAACCTGTTTCTACTTCTCTGCCAGTAGCAGATGGGAATCCTTCGGAAGGTATCCCTTGCGCCGGAACCAGTCCTCCATGGAATCCTTGAGTTGTTCCAGGGGAACACTGGAGCCGATCTCCATCTCTCCATCCGACACCGGGAGAGTGTCGTCAAAGACGCTGGCATTGGTGAAATTGCGCATGGAGAAAGAGTCGAGCCACTTCAGAGGGCATGGAACGGCGCGGCCTGCGTCGTCATATTGGACGCGGATCTTGCGGGCAAACATGTGTTCGATTCTAAACGGAAGGCGGCAGTCCGACGGATCGCGAACGCGGTACAGGTCCACAGAGTCGTCGGTGGGGAGCTTGGGAGCGGTGAGATCGAATCCAGAATGACGCGGATCAGTCGGCCGGCATCGGGACGGTTCGCGGCGCCCCGCGGCGCTCTACCGCGGGATACGTGGCTTCCGCAGGAGCTTCCATCCACTTTCGCACTTCGGGTAGAGCTTTGCGCATTGCAGTTTCACCGACCTTGATCAGGTCAGCGGCGCGTTTGAAGTCGTCATAAGCGAATCCTGCGACCTGCGGTTCAATGACCAAATCCGCGGCACTGCGCCACACCGGTGCCATGGCGTCCTGCGCGATCGCGAACGACTGCCCGATCACATCGAACAGATGACGGGGCGGTCCACCATTGGCCCAGGTTCCCTTCAAGTGGACGGCAATCACTCGATCGACGCCCATCTCACGTACTGGATATGTTGGGACGGGATGCGAAAGCATGCCGTCGACCAGATAGCGTCCGCCAATCTCGACCGGCAGGAACATGCCGGGATACGCGCAACTGGCGCGCACCGGATCGATGATCGAGCCGGAATGGAAGACAACTCCCTCGCCCGTATTGAAGTCGGTAGCGCTCACTCCGAGGGGAATGTGCAATTGCTCAAACGTCCTGCACTTCAATGTGCGCTCGAGAAAGGCAACCATGCGGTCGTTGGACGCGAAACCGCAGCGCGAAAGGGTCCAGCGGGCGAAGGTCGTGAAACGGGTCTTGCGTGCAACATCCTCCATCTCGGCGACCGACAAGCCGCTGCAATAGCAGGCGCCAATCAATGCTCCCACGCTTGTACCGGCAACGGCATGAATTGGAATGTTTTCTTCTTCGAGGACTTTCAGGACGCCGATGTGAGCGATGCCGCGAGCGAAACCTCCGCCCAGCGCAAGGCCGATCGCTTGATTCTGGGGGGCACTTGCGGTGGCGGACTTCCGCGAGAGTTCCCGGCCAAAGGCCTGCACCGACCGGATGATCTTCCCCAGATGCTTCACGGCGAACCCCACGTCCCTGGCCACTTTGGGCCCGGGCTTAAACCCCACACCTGTCTTATAAGATGCCACAATGTGGGGCAAGGCTGTAATTACACCTTAGTGCCACTCAGCACCCTGGGAATGAGGTAACTGGTTACTGTCGAACCACCGGACAGGTGACGAACCCCCTGTATTCCTGCTAACTTGCGAACAGTATATGGTGCGTGAGATCTCTGCCGGCGGCGTTGTAGTCCGGAAGCAGGAGGGAGCTTGGTGGATGGCGGCCATCGAGCTTCCGGCTGAGGGAGGCCCCGCGAAGAAGCGGTCGGCCTCGGCCAAAACGCGGGCGGTTCACCCCAAGACCAAAGCCACCCTCTGTCTTCCCAAGGGCTTGGTCGATCCCGGAGAAAAAGCGCTCGAGGCTGCCCTGCGCGAAGTCCAGGAGGAAACCGGCATTGCAGCTTCTCTAATCACCAAGCTTGCGGATATCAAGTACATGTATGTACGCACATGGGGGGACGGCCAGCGCGTCTTCAAGATCGTGAGCTTCTACCTGCTGCGTTATGAATCCGGGGAGATCGACAAAATCTCAGAGGGGATGCGCGTCGAGGTGGCCCGCGCGCTGTGGGTTCCTCTGGAGGAAGCGTCGAAGCTGCTTGCCTATAAAGGAGAGAAACAAATGGCGCGGCAAGCTCTGGAGTATCTTCAGACCCACGCCGAGGTCTAGCGGAACTGGATAAAGTGGACCAGATGCAAGTACCATTGCCTCAACGCAAACGTTAGTCGCGGATATCAAATCAAGAAACCAGCCGGAAGCGATCGTTCCTTGACTCGTTCATCGATTCCAAACAGACGTAATCATCCCAAGCGGTTCACCTTCGAGGTTTAACCGATGAAGCGAATTCATAAAGTTGCCGTCCTCGGCGCCGGAACCATGGGCGCCCGCATCGCGGCGCATTTCGCCAATGCCGGAGTTCCCAGTTATTTGCTCGATATCGTTCCGCCCGATGCCGATGGCGCGACCCGAAACAAGATCGCCGCGGCGGGACTTGAGGCAGCGAAGAAATCGAAGCCTGCGGCGTTTATGGATCCGTCGCTCGCCCGCTTCGTGACGGTCGGCAACTTCGAAGACGACCTGAAAAAGTTGGCCGAGGTCGACTGGATCATCGAAGCGGTCGTTGAGAATCTTGAGATCAAGCGCACGTTGCTGAAGAAGGTAGAAGCGATCCGCAAACCGGGAACGATCATCACCACCAATACGAGCGGCCTGCCCGTGGGGAAAATCGCCGAAGGATTTTCTGACGACTTCCGGCGATCCTGGTTCGGAACGCATTTCTTCAATCCCCCGCGCTTCATGCGCCTGCTGGAAATCATTCCCACTCCGGAAGCCGACCGCGCCGCCATCGACGCCATCTCCCAGTTCTGCGACCTCCGACTGGGCAAAGGCGTAGTCATCGCCAAAGACACGCCGAACTTCATCGGCAACCGCATTGGCACATTTTCCGTGTTGAACGTGATGCGGCTGATGCAGGAGATGGACTTCTCCATCGAAGACGTCGACGCTCTCACGGGCCAGGCCGTCGGATGGCCGAAGTCGGCGACCTTCCGCACCATCGACCTGGTCGGCCTCGACATCCTCGGACACGTTGTCAGCAACATGACCACCAACGTGCACGATGAACGCAGCGATCTGAAGCTGCCCGACTTCTTCAACCAGATGCTGCAGAAAAAGTGGCTGGGCGACAAGACCAAGGGCGGCTTCTATAAGAAGGTCAAGGCCGGAGAAGGGAAGGAAGACGAGCGGCTGGCGCTCGACTGGAAGACTCTCGAATACCATCCGCGGCAGAAGCCGAAATTTCCCGCGCTCGACATGGCAAAGAATCTCGAGGACACCGGCGCCCGCCTGCGCATGCTCCTGGGATTGGAAGGCAATCCGCAAAAGGGCGACAAGGCTGGGGCATTTCTGTGGACCGCGCTCAGCGAGCTTTGGACGTACGCGGCGAATCGCCTGCCGGAAATTTCCGACACCATCGTCGAGATCGACCGCGCTATGAAACTCGGCTTCAACTGGGATCTCGGACCGTTCGAACTGTGGGACGCCGTGGGCGTGGAGACCACAGTGTCGCGCATGAAGAAAGAGGGTAAGCCCGTAGCCGCCAATGTTGAGAAGCTATTGGCCTCGGGACAGAAATCCTGGTATGCCGACGATCCCCAGTCGCCTGCCGGTCGCAAGTATTGGGATCTGGCGAAAGCGAGCTGGGAGCCGGTCGAAGTTCCCGCCGGTGTCTGGTCGGTGACCGTTGCCAAGAAGTCGAATGGCGTCGTAAAGAAGAATTCCGGTGCGTCAATCATCGACATCGGCGATGGCGTGGCTTGCATTGAGTTTCACAGCAAGATGAATATCCTCGGGCTCGACATCATCGGCCTGATGAATCAGACGCTGAAACCAGGAGGCCCGGGCGACAACTTCGACGCGTTCGTCATCACCAACGACGCCACCAACTTTTCCGCAGGCGCGAATCTGATGCTCCTGCTGATGAGTGCGCAGGAAGAAGAATGGGACGAGGTTGACCTGGTCATCAAGCAATTCCAGAACGCAACGCAGGCCATCAAGTTCTCGCCTAAGCCAGTCGTGTCGGCCCCGTTCGGCCTCTGCCTGGGCGGCGGCACGGAAATGTCGTTGCACGCCGCAGCCCGCCAGCCTCACGCCGAGCTCTATGCAGGATTGGTCGAGGCCGGCGTCGGTCTTCTACCCGGAGGCGGAGGCTGCAAGGAAATGCTGCTTCGTGCGATCGACGGTGCCGCGGCCGCGCACGGCAAGTCATCTGGCGAGGCCCTCGCCGGATCGGTCGAGATGCTGGAGGGCATGAAGAAGGCCTTCGAGATCATCGCGACGGTCAAAGTTGCGACTTCGGCGCACGAGGCGCGCGGGCTGGGATTTCTCTCAGACTCGGACCGCATCACCATGAACCGCGACCGTGTTCTCACCGACGCCAAGACTCGTGCGCTGGAGCTGGTGCGGGCCGGGTACGAACCTCCTGTGCCGCGCACTGATATTCCCGCGCCAGGAGAGAATCTGCTAGCAGCCCTCAAGATGGCGGCGCACCTCATGCGGCAGGGAGACTTCATCACCGATTACGAAGTCAAGCTCGCTGGTAAGATCGCCGAGGTGCTCTGCGGAGGCAACGTCACTCCAGGCACTCCGGTGAGCGAGCAGTACATCCTCGATCTCGAGCGCGAGACCTTCAAGTCTCTGTGCGGAGAACGCAAAACGCAGGAGCGAATCCAGTACACACTGAAAACCGGGAAGACGCTAAGGAACTGAGGGCAAGATTGTTGTCCAATGCTGGTCCGCGGCTGTAAATCTTGCAGATATTTTTTGGTTCATATTGAGCCGGGAAGGGCACGAGTTTCACTCGTGCCGTAGAGTCGCAAAATGAAATACGCTTTAGCGCCTGAGGGGCGCGACTTCCACGCAAGTATCTAGACCCATGAACGTCAGCTACAATCCCGTCATGCGAAGACCTCTGCTGGCTGCTGCCGCCCTCATCGGGATGCTCGTGATTTCTTCATCCTCACTCCTCTGGGCCCAAGCCAAACAGGACAAGGACGCTCCCGCCCCGGAAACTGCTCCAGATGTTCCCGACGCCATCACAATTCCCCCGGGCCTTGAGCCGGTTTTGTTCGTGCGCGCGAAGGGATCCCAGATTTACACCTGCAAGGCCGATGCCGACGGCAAGTTCAGCTGGACATTGAAAGGCCCTGACGCCGAACTGAAAGACCGCAAAGATAAAGTGATCGGGCAGCACACCGCCGGCCCGACGTGGAAACTGAAAGATGGTAGCGAAGTGACTGGCAAAGCCGCCGCGCACGTCGATGCGCTCGATTCCGACTCCATCCCGTGGCTGCTCGTAGATGTGGTCACGAATTCAGGAAAAGGCGCGCTCGCGAAGGTCACAAAGATCCAGCGCGTGCATACGCACGGTGGCAAGCCCGGGAACGATCCTTGTGATGACTCTCACAAGGACGCGGAGACCAAGAGCGACTACACGGCTGACTATTACTTTTTCGCGCCGGCAAAGTAAGGCCTGGCTTTTGACGCCGTCAGTCGTCCGGCCCAGAGCCCGAAGCCTGACGCCGTGCATCTAACAATAGTCATTCGAAACGGAGAATCAACATGCGGGAAGTTGTGATTGCATCGTCGGTTCGCACGCCCGTAGGACGGGCCTTCAAGGGTACACTGCGCGCCACGCGTCCGGATGAATTGGCCGCGGTTGCCATCAAGGGTGCGCTTGAGCGAGTGCCCCAACTCGACGCGAAAGAGATCGAGGACGTTATTCTCGGCTGTGCCATGCCTGAGGCCGAGCAGGGCATGAACGTTGCCCGCATCGCCTCGCTGCGCGCGGGCCTGCCAATCGAAGTATCAGCATTGACGATCAATCGCTTCTGCTCGTCCGGACTGCAGGCAATCGCCATGGCCGCCGAACGGATCATGGCAGGAGGCGCCGAAGTAATCGTTGCCGGCGGCACCGAGTCGATGTCGATGATCCCGATGGGTGGCCACAAAATCTCGCCCAATCCCTGGCTGGTCGATCATTATCCCGATGCCTATCTCTCGATGGGATTGACCGCCGAGCGTTTGGCGCAGCGCTTCAGCATCACGCGCGAGGCCGCCGATGAATTCTCACTGCGCAGCCATCAGAAGGCGCTGGCGGCGATTCAGGCAGGCAAGTTCGAAGATGAAACTGTCCCGGTACCAGTGAGTTTCACAACTCCCAACGGATCAAAGCCCAAGCGTCAAGAAATCGCATTCAAGGTCGACGAAGGTCCACGCGCCGATACTTCGCTCGAAGCGCTGCTCGGCCTCAAGCCGGCATTCCACACCAAGGGAACCGTGACCGCAGGCAATTCTTCCCAGATGTCCGACGGCGCTGCCGCTGCTGTCGTCATGTCGGCCGAACGTGCACAGGAATTGGGCATCAAGCCGCTGGCGCGGTACGTGTCGTTTGCGACTGCTGGCTACAAGCCGGAAGAAATGGGCCTTGGCCCCGTCTTCGCGATTCCGAAAGCGCTGAAGATGGCCGGGTTGAAGCTCGCGGACATCGACGTGATCGAACTGAATGAAGCCTTCGCCGCGCAATCGCTGGCCGTGATCAAGGAAGGCGGCCTCGATCCGGGAAAAGTGAATCCGAATGGTGGCGCGATCGCGCTCGGCCATCCTCTGGGCTGCACCGGAGCGAAACTGACCGCGAGCGTGATTCGTGAGCTAAAGCGGCGCAACGGCCGTTACGGGATGGTTACCATGTGCGTGGGCGGAGGCATGGGCGCCGCTGGAATTTTCGAGAACGCGTAATTTGCAACCGGGGCTATAATTTCTGTGGGGAGGATTTCTATGACTCTCGCCCGCCTTTTTGCCGTAGCTATTCTGCTCTCGTCGGCCGTAGCCTTTGCCCAAGATCAACTCCAAGCGAAGCAAGGACCTTTGAATTTTGGCTCATTGGATCGGCCGGTACTCGGCCAAGATGCGAAAGCAACACCTTCTGAGCCGTGGCGGATCGTCCCCAGCACTGATCATGTCCAGGCAGGCGACAATGGCACAGGGTTGCTTCACTTGGATGACGAGTCTCCCAAGCCGACTCAACTTCAGTCTGCCAACACGACTCAACTTCCCGCCTTCGACTTTGCTCGAGACGGCCAATTGCCGGTCGATGTCACCTGTTTCACGATTCGCAGCTACGTCATGGCGCGCGACCAGAAGGGTTCCGACGCCACGCATCTCGTGCATTATTCCACTTGCCAGCCCACCAACCGCTACCGTCTGAGAACGGCTCAGATTCAGGAGGTACCGGCCGAGCGCTGACAGGTTTTAGGAACAATTCTTTACCCGATTACTACGCACTTTGACACGCCGGGCGCTATCCTTTCAATGGACGTGAGCGTCCAATCGGTACAGAGGGCGCCCCCGGCCCTCGGTTGCACATCGTAGGTAGGAGGTGCTGTATGCGGCTCTCCGGCCTTTGTCTGGCCTTCGTTCTTCTCTCCATTTCACTCAGTTTTGCTCAGCATCATGAAGCGGGCTCTTCCTCAAGCGCTCCGGCTTCAAGCCCGGCGCCAAGCCCCGCTCCCAGTTTTTCTCCACCGCCTTCATCGCCCGCGCCGAGCATGATGCACTCTGCTCCAAGCGCACCAGCGCCGGTCAGCATCCCGGAAACGCATTTCGCGCCCACGCCGAGCGCATCTCCCAGCCCGACTCATAACTCGATTTCATCCACCCCGAGTCAGAACGCGCCGGAGATCAAACCGCAACCTGGCGCCACACAGAACCCAGCGGCAAAGTCTCCATCGGGCGGCAAGATCGTCTCCGATGACCGTACCGTCGAGACTCCCGCCGTCAAGAAACCGGCGGAGTCGTACCTGCGCCACCCTGTCTGCCCAGGAGGAGTCTGCCCCGAAGGTGCAAAGCTTCAAAATGCGCAAACGTCGGAAGACTCTTTGCGCCGTTGCATCCTGTGCAAGTGCCCGCCGGGAGAATCGCCGGGAAAAGGCGGCTGCGTCGCGAATCCCACCAATCCAACGAAAACCCAAACCCCATGCGCGGCCGGCAATTCCTGGAATGGCTCGTCTTGTGTTCCTACGACTGAAGTGTGTCAAGCAGGCCAGAGTTGGGATGGCGTGCGTTGCGCGACAACCACCTGCACGGCGGGCAAAATCCTCCGCAATGGTGCCTGCATGGATGACTGCAGCGTCTTCAACGCCCGCTCTGCCGGCGCGATTGAAGACGTGAGGAGCGCACGTCGCGACCGAGATGATGCATGCAGGCTAGGTCCTACAAGCCCGGCGTGCCAAATGGCCGACGCGCATTACCAGAACATGGTTGCCGAATATCGCTTGCTGCTCGGAGGAGCCTCAGCGGAATGCACGGCATCTTTGCCGCTTCCCGAGACACTATAAGTTCAATCCATCATGGTCCAGGTGGACATAAGGCCACCCCGCCTATCATTCCCCAGTGCGCCGCATTAGAATTGAGCCACCGCAATCCGCCGTGCCTCGATTGGCCCGGCGTTTTCTTTTGAGGGGATAGACAATGGCAACGACCACCGCAGTGCCCAAGACCAAGATTGCTGGCGGAAGTTTTCTGCTTGAGACCCGGCGTCCCGACGAGGTCTTCACTCCCGAAGATTTCACCGAGCAGCACCAGTTGATCGGACAAACGGCAGAAGAGTTTGCCATGAATGAAATCGTGCCCAACAAGGATAAGATTGAGCACAAGGATTTCTCCGTCACCCGTGCCCTGCTCAAGAAGGCGGCAGAACTGGGATTGAGCTCCGTTGAAATCCCCGAGGCCTACGGTGGCCTCGAGATGGATAAAGTCAGCTCCGCAGTCATCTCCGACCATATCGCCAAGTCCGCCAGTTTCGCCACCACCTGGGGAGGACACACGGGCATCGGCACGTTGCCGCTCGTCTACTTCGGCACAGAGGAACAAAAGAAAAAATATTTAACGCGCCTGGCTGCCGGCGAAATCGTGGGTGCCTACGCCCTGTCGGAATCCACCTCGGGTTCAGACGCAATGAATTGCCGCACGCGCGCGACCCTTAGCCCTGATGGCAAGCACTATGTCCTTAATGGCGAAAAGATGTGGATCACCAACGCCGGATTTGCCGACCTGTTCACGGTCTTTGCCAAGATCGACGGCGAGAAATTCACCGCGTTTCTGGTGGAAAAAGGATTTCCCGGATTCTCCGTCGGAGCGGAGGAACACAAGCTGGGAATCCGCGGATCGTCCACCTGCCCCATCATTCTCAACGAGTGCAAGGTTCCGGTCGAAAACGTCCTGGGAGACATCGGCAAGGGACATCTCATCGCGTTCAACGTCCTCAACATCGGGCGCTTCAAGCTGGGTGCGATGTGCGTGGGCGGTGGCCGCGTCTCCATTCAAGACGCCATCGGATACGCCAAGCAGCGCAAGGCATTCAACAAAGTCATCGCCGACTTTGGCCTGGTGCGCGAGAAGATCGCGAACATGGCCACGCTCATGTATGTGGGCGAGTCGCTCGTCTATCGCACCGTTGCGCTGATCGATTCCGGTCTGAGCGAGGTAGACAAATCGGCGCCCGATGCCGCCAAACAGACGCTCAAGGCCATCGAGGAATATGCCGTCGAGTGCTCGATCATTAAAGTCTGGGGATCGGAGATGATCGACTACATCGTCGACGAGACTCTGCAGATTTTCGCCGGCTACGGATTTGTCGAAGAGTATCCGGCAGAGCGCGCCTACCGCGATGCCCGCATCAATCGAATCTTCGAAGGCACCAACGAAATCAACCGGCTCATCATCAGCAGCTTCCTGCTGAAGCGCGCCATGAGCGGGCAATTGCCGCTGATGCCCGCCATCAAGAAGCTGATGGATGAAGTGCTCTCTGGACCCTCCATGGGCGAGGACATCGAGGGCCCGTTAGCCGAGGAGCGCAAACTGGTCGGGCAGGCCAAGAAGCTGGGACTCTTCGCCGCAGGAGCCGCCACGCAGAAATACATGATGGCGCTGCAAGATCAGCAGGAGATCCTGGGCGCGATCGCCGACATGACCATCGAAACCTACGCCATGGAGACCGCGGTGCTGCGCGCGCAGAAGATCGCCGAGAGCAAAGGCGAAGCCGCTGCTGCGCTGCCCGTGGCCATGACTCGCGTCTATCTCTCGCAGGCAATGGAGAAGATCGAATCAGCGGCGCGCAAGGTCATCGCTGCCGTGGCTGACGGCGATATGCTCCGTACGCAGCTTGTGATCCTGCGCCGGCTGGCCAAATACGACCCCTTCAATACCGTGGAACTGCGGCAGCAGATCGCGCAGAAAATGATCGAGCGCGGCAAGTACACGGTGGCGTAGAAAAACCTGTGGGACAGTCGACGCCGACTGTCCCATAGAAGAAGCCTGTGGGGACAGCCGCCCCCGGCGGTCCGGCGGAGCGAAGCTCCGCTGCCTTTGCCGCTACCCGAGTCTCTGATACAAATGTGCCGATGAAACTCCGAAGATCCTCCTGCATTGGCAGCGCCGTCCTCGCGCTCACCTTGAATCTCGCAGCTCAGTCTGCTTCCGCTCCAAAAGACTCCGCCACCTTCGATCCCGACGGCACCGCGCACATCACCCGCGTCGTCCCCATGCCCACGACCATCAGCCCGGAAGCCCAGACATGGCTGAATTCGCTGACGCGCAGCACGCCCGGCCCCGAAAGCCTGGCCGAACGCCGCGCTCGCACCGACATTTGGCGCGCGCAGGATTCCGCCGAGGCCCGCAAGCTTTATCCAGTGAATGTCGAGGAGACCACCACAGCCGGAGTTCGCACCGACATCATCACTCCACTCTCCATGCCGGCCGAGAATCGCACCCGCGTGCTGATCAATCTTCACGGCGGAGGCTTCAACTCTGATTCCGGATCGCTCATCGAGGGCGTCCCGATCGCAAGCCTGGCTAAGATCAAAGTTGTGTCCGTCTACTATCGCCTCGCTCCCGAGAATCCGTTTCCCGCAGCGGTCGACGATGTGGTCGCCGTCTACAAGGAACTGCTCAAGGCCTACAAGCCGAAAAGCATCGGAATTTTCGGAACCTCCGCCGGAGCGATTCTGACTGGCGAGGTCGCGGTCCGGCTCAAGCAGTTGGGATTGCCGCTTCCAGCTGCGCTGGGCATTTTTTCCGGCTTCGCCGACTTCAGCCGCCCCGGTGATTCTTGGCAGCTGTTCACGCTCAACGGCTTTCCCGGTGACATGCAGCCGACCGATGCCAATCATCCGCATGACGATCAGTACGTCGGCAAAACCGATCGACGCGATCCGGTATTGTCTCCCCTGTTTTCCGACCTCCACGGGATGCCTCCCAGCCTGCTGGTCACCAGCACGCGCGACATTCTGCTGAGCGGCACCACGATTTTTCAGCGCGCGTTGTTGCAGTCCGGGAACGATGCACAGCTGGTCGTCTTCGAGGCCTTGCCGCACGCCTTCTGGTATCACTTCCAGTTGCCCGAGACCAAAGAAGCGCTGGAGTTAATGGCCAAGTTCTTCGACGAGAAGGTTGGGAGATAACACATCCACGTTGCGTTGCTGTGCATTCAACCTCACCGCCCTAATATGAAGACGATGACATCGTATGCGAACACGATGTCATCGTGAGCGGCGGCGAAGCCGGCGGGAGCGACCTTACGACATGTTCTACTTTCGATACTGAGGAGGGGATCGTTTACGTTTAGGCCATTGCTGGGCCTTCGCGGCAGCATCTCGATGCCATTCTTCGTAGGGTCCCTCGCCCGGCTTTCGCCGGGCTCAGGATGACATCGCTTGAAGATTACTTCGATGAATTGGACTTGCTCGCGCTTATTGCCTTTCTCCCTGCCCGCCGCCTCACTCCCCCGGCACCATCATGTAGCTCACGAACGCCAGCTGCTTGCTGTCGGGCGACCACGACGGCACGTTGATCGTGCCCTGTCCGCCAAACAATTTCGCCAGCACCGTGATCTTCTTGTCAGAAAGCGACATCAGGCGCAGCATCACATCCTTGCTTTCCGGATGCCCCTTCACATCGGCCTCATACGTTAGAAACACCATCCACTGCCCGTCCGGAGAAATGTGGGGAAACCAGTTGTTCAGATCGTCGGAGAAGACCTGCTCCTGCTCGCTGCCATCGGCCTTCATTCGCCAGATCTGCATATGCCCGGTGCGCTCGGAGTTGAAGTAAATGTACTTGCCATCCGGAGAATATTCCGGCCCATCGTCCAGCCCCTTGGCGGTGGTCAGCCGCGTCTCCTCTCCACCCGCCGCGGGAATTGAATAAATATCGAACTCACCATCGCGCTGTCCGACGAAGGCCAGCGTCTTTCCATCCGGCGACCAGCCGTGCCAGTACGACGGAGACTTCTGCGTAATGCGCCGGGGCGCGCCGCCGCCAATCGGCACAATGTAGACCAGCGAATTGTGATCCGCCTGCGAGTTGTCGCTAATGGCCAGCTCGGTGGCGTCCGGCGAGATGCCGTGATCGTTGTTGCAACGGTTGGCAAAGCCGGTATCGATCATGACCGGCCGGTCAATGTCTACCGCCAGGCGCTCGATGTCCACGGCGAGGCGCTCGATCCGTCCGTCGCGATTGAAGAGGAATGCCTTGCCATCCCGAGTCCAATTCGGAGCTTCAAAGCGTCCTTGCTGGATATAGGCCACGCTCCGGTCGGCAGGATTGGTTGAAATTGTTTCGAGCGTACTGTAAAGCGTGGGCTGGCCGGCAGCGGCAGACGGTTGCGTCAACTCCACGTTCGAAAAGACAGCCTGCTCGACAACATCCTTATCATGCGAGCAGACGCCTAGCCCGACGTAGAACGTTCCCTGCAGCGGGATGCGCAACCAGCCTCCTGCGATCTGAAGCTTGTCAGAAGCACCATCGCTGCCCAGAGACATGTACACATAATCTCCGCGCTTGGCAATGCGCAGACGGCTCGGCGCCGACAGCTTCGACTGAATCTGATATGTGATCGCCCCTTTTTCATCGCGGAATTGTAGAGACGTCAAGCCGCTCGCATGCAGTGCCACATCGGCATAGACCGAATCCTCATCAAGGTTCTGCCGCAGCATCAGCACCGCTTTCTTGTGCTCGTTGCCCGTCTTCGTCAGAAAACGGATGTCAGCGGTCAACGTTACATCCCCGGACATCTTCTTCCACGCGAACTGAAAGGCGTCGGCCACCGACCACATATTGAGGCCGCTGCCGGAAATCGTGTAGCTCCGCGTCGCAGCGTCGTAATCGACAGATCCTGGATGAAGAACGGTCCCCACATCGCCGTGGCTCTCGAATATGCCGACCGAATTAGACTGCGCATTCGCGGGCATCCACGCGAATGCAATCAACACAAACGCATAACCGGCCCAGCCGCGCGCGCCCACGCTTCTTACCCCTAGGCCTCGCACTCGGGAGAAGAGTCTACTCATAGAAGTCCTCATGAAAAATTGCTTTCTCAGTTCGGCGAGCATTGTAAATCGAATCACCTCCATCGAAGGAAACGTTGTCATGCAGAGCGAAGCGAGAGGAAGGCGGAGCCGCCCTCTTGCGCAGTCGAAGCATCCCTGCGATCGAGCGACCTGTCGACGTACTAGGGCACTCTATCAGCCCAAACCCATACCCACGCACCGCGACTTCTGATACAACATTGCGCATGAGGATTAACCGTTTCATCTCCGCATTTTGTCTCAGTGTCTCGCTCCTTGTCCTAGGCCTCCAAGCGCAGGAACCCGCAACCGTCTCCGCGAATCTCGCGCCCACGCCGCCCATGGGATGGAACTCGTGGAACAAGTTCGCCTGCAACGTCAGCGAAGACATGATCCACAGCATGGCCGACGCCGTGGTGAAGTCGGGGATGAAGGATGCCGGCTACGTCTACGTGAACATCGACGACTGCTGGCAAGTGAGCCGCGATGCGCAGGCAAATATCGTGCCCGACCCGCAGCGTTTCCCGCACGGCATGAAGGCCGTCGGAGATTACATCCATTCACTCGGGCTGAAGTTCGGTGTCTACTCTGACGCGGGATCAAAGACCTGTGCCGGCCGCCCCGGCGGACTCGGACATGAGTACCAGGATGCGATCCAGTACGCCGCGTGGGGCGTCGACTACCTGAAGTACGACTGGTGCCATACCAGCACGCAGGACGCGAAAGCCTCATACGCGAACATCCGCGCTGCTCTCGACACCGCCGGACGTCCGATCGTACTCAGCATCTGCGAGTGGGGAACCGCCAAGCCCTGGCTCTGGGGCAGAGAAGTTGGCGGGAATTTGTGGAGGACCACCGGCGATATCAACGACCGCTGGGGCGGGCAAGAGAAGTGGCCCGACGGCAGCTGTTGCTCCAACGGCGTGCTGGCCATCCTCGATCAGCAAGTCGGATTGCAATCCTACGCCGGGCCCGGGCACTGGAACGATCCCGACATGCTTGAGGTCGGCAACGGCGGAATGACGGACACGGAATATCGCACGCACTTCAGCTTGTGGGCGATTCTGGCCGCGCCTCTCATCGCCGGAAATGACCTGCGGACCATGCGTCCCGAGATCCACGACATTCTCACCAACAAAGAAGTGATTGCCATCGATCAGGACCCGCTCGGCCGCGAAGGCGAGCGCGTTGCGAAGAGCGGCGATCTGGAAGTCTGGGCGAAGCAGTTGAAAGACGGCAGCCGCGCCGTCCTGCTCCTGAACCGCGGCGCCTCCGAGCAGGAGATTACGGCGAACTGGCAGGACCTGGGCTATCCGGGCAATGTCAGCGCTTCCGTGCGCGATCTCTGGCAACACAAAGATCTCGGGAAGATGGCGGGAAAATTCTCGGCCCAGGTTGCGCCGCACGGGGTCGTGATGATTGCTGTGAGACCTTGAACGCGCTAACCAGATAAGGACACGAAACACGAATGTCTTTGCCAAGGAAGCTTCGTTCGTGACGCTTCGTGTCCTTTGTGGTGACCTCTTACGTGCTACTCTTTCGGGAAATTCGGGTCGGCTTTTACTTCTTCAATCTGCTCCGTGTGGCGCCCGCTGTGCGCCGATAGCAGAAGTAGCCACTGGTAGCCATCCATTGGCCCAAACACCGGGTGGCTGAAGAAGTGATCCCGTAGATCGTCATTCGTCGTCCGAATGTAATCCATGTTGGCTTTGCGGCTCTCCTCGAAAGCCTTGGTCAGTTCCGCCTCGGTGGCCCAGCGTCCCGTCGGACGCAGCATCTCGGGCGCCTGTGCCTTGTGACTGCGATCAGGCATCCTCTCGAGAATCATCTGATCCTTGCCCTTTACCTCGGCGCGCTTTTCGGGGGCTGCGGGTGACTGCATAACTTGTTTCTGGATGAGCCCCATGATGGTGGTTTCCGAAACCGTGATGTGCTCGGCCACTTCCGCCACCGACCAGCGATCGGGCGCCGGCTTGAATCTCCATTGCTTCTCCGACAGGCCGGAGATTGATTTGAGGAAATTATCGTGTGTCGTCTGAAATTGCTGGAGAGCGAATTCCCGCTCTTGCGCGGTCAACGGCGTTGAAGCAGCAGGCGCGGTCTGCGCACTCACAGAACTCAGCGCCATACAAACCATGGCAAGAACGACCGCCGGCAGAAACTTTCTAACTTGCATTTACGTCCTCCTGGGACTGAGCTACGGATGCAAGGCGGACATCAAGGATGCAGAAACACGATTGACTCCTTAAGTTCTTCTTCTTTCCTTAGTTCTTCTTCTTCAGTTCCTCCATTACGCTCTGGATCAGTTCCTTGGCGTCCGTCAGGCTCTTCATGATGATCTGAATATCCAAGACGGGCTTCCCCGGCCAGCGCTGGCTTTGGCAATAGACACCGTGCTGGCCGACCAGTGCCATGGCGTCGGTGATGGTGTCCATGGTCACAGCCAGGCGCCCCCGCGGGACGCCCATCATGGTTTCGTAGTGTTCCAATTCTTCCTGTTTTTCCTCAAATACCGCCATCGGCTTAATTGATCCTCCGTCAAGGCAACTCCGACCCCAAGTCACCGCTTCCTAGCATATGCCAGGGGAAAATTTAATGGTTGTCCGGGCAAGACTTAACCTTGCGTTCACAGAACTAAGGGCCTAAAATAGTGAGACGACGGTAGTTCTGGCAGGAGTCCCTCTCATGTTCCGGGTAGCTTCTAATCGCAATATTTTTCGTTTGTTACTCATCGGTGCAATGAGCCTTTTGGCCTCCGTTGCCGTTGCCCAGGATCAACCCAAAGATCCCCAGGCTCAGCCCAACGACCAGCTCCAGGTCCAGCCAGATCAGAAAGCCCCGGCCACGCCAGACCCGAAAGCAACTGCCGATCAGTCCGGAAAGAGTCCAGCCCAGCCCACTGACGCCGTCGATCCTCTCAAACGCCCGGTCAACGAGAAATCCCGCAAGAAGAACGAGCGCGCCCTGAAGCAGGAGTTGAGCAAGCCCTACAAGAAGTGGCTTGACGAAGACGTCGTGTACATCATCACCGAGGAAGAACGAGCCGCCTTCAAGCAGCTTTCGAACGACGAAGAGCGCGACAACTTCATCGAGGCGTTCTGGCAGCGCCGCGATCCTACTCCCGACACCGAAGAGAACGAATACAAAGAAGAGCACTACCAGCGCATCGCCTACGCCAACGAGCACTTTGCCGCGGGCGTCCCGGGATGGAAGACAGATCGCGGCCGCATTTACATCGTTTTCGGCAAGGCGGACGAAGTCGAGTCGCATCCCTCCGGCGGGACCTACGAGCGCCCCATGGATGAGGGCGGTGGCGAGACCTCCACATTCCCGTTCGAGCAGTGGCGCTATCGCTACCTTGAAGGAATCGGCCAGGAAGTCATCATCGAATTCGTCGACAGCTGCATGTGCGGCGAATATCACATGACCATGGACCGCTCCGAAAAGGACGCTCTCCTAATGACGCCCAATGCCGGTCTCACCATGTATGAGCAGATGGGCATGGCCAACAAGGCGCAGCGCTTCAGCGGCGGTGGCGTAGAGCGTCTGGGCCTCGGGCCCCAGAGTTCCATGCTCGCCAGCAAGGAATTCGATCGACTGGAGCAGTTCTTCAAGCTGCAGCAGGCCCCGAAGGTCAAGTTCACCGATCTCGAAGAGGCCGTCAATTCGAAAGTCATCCTCAATCCGATGCCCTTCGATGTGCGCGCTGATTTCGTGAAGGTCACGTCCGACACCGTCCTCGTGCCCGTAACGATCCAGATGAAGAACCGCGACATTACCTTCGTGAATAAAGAGGGTGTGCAGCGCGGCACGGTCAACATTTTCGGACGCCTCTCAACCCTGACCGGCAAGATCGTCCAGACCTTCGAAGACACGGTTCAGGTCGACGTTCCCGCGGAACTCCTTCCGCGTACCGCCGAGAACGCTTCGGTTTACTGGAAGGCGCTCCCGTTGCGCCCCGGCCGTTACAAGCTGAACGTCGCCATTAAAGACGTGAACGGCGACCGCAAAGGCCTGTGGAGCCGCAGCATCGTAGTTCCCGAGTATTCCGACGACAAGCTCGCGACCTCGACCCTGATCCTCGCCGATCAGATGGAACCCGTTCCTACCAAGGCGATTGGCAGTGGCAGCTTCGTGATCGGTACCATGAAGGTTCGTCCGCGCGTCGCTCCCGCCGATGGCAAGCCGGTCACCTTCAAGCGCGCCAGTGATCAAAAGCTGAATTTCTGGATGCAGGTCTATAATCTCGGTGTGGACGAGAAGACGCACAAGCCTTCCGCCACCTTCGAATACAACATCACCAACGTCGCAACCAACAAGCAGGTTGTTCAGCAGGTCGAGAACACAGACACCATGGGCAATGTAGGCGATCAGGTGACGCTGCAGAAGTCCATCAAGGCTGCCAATCTGCAGCCCGGTGTTTACAAGATTCAGATCAAAGTGAACGATAATGTTTCCAAGCAAACCGTTGATCCGTCAGCGGTATTTGCAGTAGAGTAACTCCCTGCATTCCCCCAGGGGGTGGGGCATAGTTGAAGCTGCATCGGCTCGCAACTTGGGCAATGGTGTTCGGGCTCTCGCTTCCTGTCTGGGCTGGCGAGCGCCCCGGAGCGATTTCAGGCTACGTGCGTAGCGCGTCTGGCGACCCCCAGATGGGCGCCGTGGTCGAGATTCTCGGCGCCGCCAATCGCTCCCTGACCGTCTTCACTGACGGCGCGGGCTACTATACCGCCACCGGCCTGCTGCCCGGTCTCTACACCCTCAAGGTTTCGGCTCCATCGTTTTTGCCCGCGTTGCGCGAAAAAGTTGGACTTCATCCCGGCTCCAGCCTCAACGTCAACATCACTCTCAGCACGCTGCTGAACGTGATGCAGCTTGGCCCCCTTCGTAGCGCGCCCGATGACGACGACTGGAAGTGGACGCTCCGCTCCGTCGCCAACCGTCCGATCCTGCGCATCTTCGACGATCCGAATTCGCCCGAAAAACAGGATCACGAATTCAGCGGTACGCTCTCCTTCCTAGCCGGTTCGGCTGCCGGCGGATACGGCACCGGCTCCGACATGAGCACCAGCTTTACGCTCGAGCGCTCGATCTTTTCCACCGGACAACTCTCGTTCAGCGGCAATGTCGGATACGGCGAGACCGAGCCCGCAGCCGTCCTGCGCACCCGCTATTCGCATCGCCTGGCCAACGGCTCCGAACCGACCATGGCTCTATCCGTGAGCCGCTTCTCACCGTCCGACCCCAACCTGCACAATGCTGCCTTGCAGGCGGTAGCACTCTCTGCTGCCGACAGCTTCGCTTTAGGCGACGTCCTCGAACTCAAGTTCGGCAGCGAACTGCAGGCCATCCAGTTCCTCGGCCACGTGAGCGCCTTCCGGCCCTACGGTTCCGCGGACCTTCATCTGTCGCCCAACACCGTCGTCGAATACGGATACACCACGTCGCGTCCCGATACACGCTCCGAAAAAGGTTTCGACTCCGCTCCGGCCGATCTCAGCGAATCAAATCCGCGCGTCAGCCTGCTCGGGTTCTCTCCAAAGCTTGAGAGCGCGCATCATCAGGAAGTCAGCGTCTCGCACCGCATTAAGAGCACTAATTTCCAGGTTGCCCTCTTTTCTGATCGCGTGACCGATCCCGCACTTACCGGTGTCGGAGACGTCACCGCAGCCGGTGGATTCCTTCTTCCCGATATCTCCTCCGGAACCTTCAGCTATGCCGGACGCAGCCTCGATACCAACGGCCTTCGCGCGGTACTGCAGCACAAGTTTGGCTCTGACCTGACCGCAACCTTGGATTACGCCTTTGGCGGAGCCCTCGATCTTTCCCGTCCCGATGTCCCGCTTCAGCAAGCCGCCCAGTGGATTTCGACCCAGCGGCGCCAGACCTTGGCTGCCAAGTTGAGCGGTACCACCCGTCTCACCCACACGCGCTGGATCGCCTCCTATCGCTGGGTGAACGGCACGTCGCTCACGCCCGTCGACATGTTCAACGCCTCGGCCGGCCAGAGCGATCCTTATCTGAATATCTTCATCCGCCAGCCGATCCCGTGCCTCGGCGGCCGCATGGAAGCCCTGATCGACATCCGCAACCTCCTCGCCCAGGGATACATCCCAGTCGTCGGCCAGGATGGCGAGACCGTCTACTTGGTCGACTCCGCCCGCTCCGTGCGCGGTGGAGTGGCATTCACGTTCTAAAAGCAGGGAACTGGAGCAGGGATCAGGGGCCAGAGGTTAGGGACCAGAATCCCCTGTGCGAGCAAGTGCCGC
>Ga0207008_10096_pt1 | contig 28277 bp, 16 predicted proteins | sample Alteio_BWMinCont_83_FD_153489 | JGI IMG/M metagenome (GOLD analysis project Ga0207008, IMG submission 153489) | Enriched cells from forest soil in Barre Woods Harvard Forest LTER site, Petersham, Massachusetts, United States -... | ecosystem: Environmental > Terrestrial > Soil > Temperate forest >... | reverse complement strand
GACGCAGCCGGCGAGCAGCTTCCGTCGACTGGCGTTGGGCTCCAGTCCGACGCAGCCGGCGATATCCTCCGTATTTAGCGGGCGGTAGTGCACCACATACTCCCGTAAGGTGACGGAACTTTCAAGTTCGTCAGCCGAATTCCTGGAGGAATCCATGGGCATGCGCAAGTCAGCGACGGGCATCACAGACTCCAGCGTCTGACGACACGACGGACACACGGCCAGGATGGCGAGTTCCGAACCGAACGCCCACTCGCGCAATTGCAGCAGGTCCGCGTCGCGACGCCCTATGTTGATGCGCGCCAGAGACGCACGGGAAGATTCGGGAGACGCAAGCGACAGGATGGTTAGCGCGCGTTCAAATGGGCAAGCGGCCAAGCCCCGCTCCCATACCGTCAGAAGTTCCGGAACCGAAAGTGGGCGCATGAATCATCACCCAACCGCCGGCACGGTAAAAGAGGGTTCGGTCGGCTCCGTAACGCTATCGTCGCGTTCCCAGCCTTCGTTCTCCAGCTTGATATGCTGAATGGCGACCGCGTTGGCGTTGGCGTCGAGATCGGGCAAGGCCTGAAACTCGGAAACCCAGCACCGATACACCTTGTAGGCGATCGCCAACTGCCCGGCCTCGTTGTACATTTCGATCGTGATGTCCTTACGGAAATCTTTGAGAGAGACCTCGGCGCCAAGCCCCGCTCCCAGGTGCCATACTTTGTTGGCCCACTGCTCGAAGGCCACATCGTGAGTAACGCCGCGCTCGAGCGTAATGGCGTCATACTCAGTGCGCCCTGGCGACTTGCGGCTGCTCGACGGATCGCCACCCTCGCGATGCTTCACCACTTCCGTGGTGCGCTTCAGCATTCCACACTTGCTGACCCCGGCCACATACTTGCCGTCCCACTTGACCCGAAACTTGAAATTCTTGTATGGATCAAAGCGTTGCGCGTTAGCAGTGAACTGCGCCATGAGAATCCCCTCCTTAGGTCGCGATCTAAGTTGCGATCTGGCCGGCCATCTGCTGGATCTGGATGACGACGAACTCCGCCGGCTTCAAAGGAGCGAAGCCGACGACGATGTTGACGATTCCCAGGTTGATGTCATTCTGCGTGGTGGTTTCGTTATCACACTTTACGAAGTAGGCGTCGGTTGGCGTCTGGCCCTGGAAGGCTCCCTGCCGGAACAGATTCTGCATGAACGCGCCAACGTTCAGCCGAATCTCGGCCCACAACGGCTCGTCGTTGGGCTCGAACACCACCCACTTGAGAGCACGATAGAGACTCTCCTCGATGAACAAAGCGGTCCGCCGGACTGGGATGTATTTCCACTCCGAGCCAAGTTCATCGTTACCCTGCATAGTGCGCGCGCCCCACACGACGATTCCGTAGACGCTGAAATTGCGAATGCAATTTATGCCCAGCGGGTTCAACAAGCCGTTCTGGGGATCGTTGAGCTGCACCGCTACTCCAGAAGCTCCGGCCACGGCTGCCTCGGTTCCCGCCGGGGCTTTCCACACGCCGCGAGTTCCGTCGGTCCGGGCGTAAATACCGGCTACGAATCCGCTAGGCGGATAGTAGCTGGGTCGATTTTGATTCAGCGGGTCGGGTGCTTGTATCCATGGGAAGTAAAAAGCAGAATTCATGCCCGTGATAGGAGTCGAGGTCAGTTTGGTCGGATTGGTAATGCCCGGATCTGAATCGGCAATCAGAAATGCCCGGCGCGGCGGCTCGCAAAAGGCCTCCAGCGTACTGATCGTGGCGGTTACGATTTCACCGGGAACGCAGAGCAGATTGAACAGATCGATCTGGTCAAGAATCGGCAGAGCAGCAGTCAGGACGGTCTCGAAGGTACCCCCGCTGCTGGTACTGGTGCTGGGCAGCAGCACCGAGCCGTCGTCGTTGGCCGTGCCCTTGAGCTTGGGCGACGACCCCACGGTAGTGTCGGCGGGAGGTGCGGTCGTTCCGCCAGCCACGGCCACCGTCACGAAGCTCGACTGCTTATTGATCACGTCGGCAACGTAACGCCCTTGGGAGTCGGGCGTGGTGATCGACAAGTTCTCGTACGACTCCACCACCACCTCCGACGTTGCGCCCGGAGGAGCGTAGATCACCTGAACGCGAAAGCGGTTCGTGCCGCCACTCTGGTTCTTAATGGCGATCCCGTAGCTTTGCGCCCAAACGCCAGGATTCGCCGCGTTGGCAACCAGTCCGTCCGGTCCGACCGAGCCTGCGGTGAAGGTCAAGCCGCCGAGCGTCAAGGTGGCAGAGGCAGCCGGCGTCAGACCACCGGTGGCGGCTCCGGTGTAGGCGAGGCGCAGAATGTAGGCTTGCTGTCCGCCATTGATGAAGAACTGCGATACGGCATATCCCAGGTACGGGCTCCGGCCATCGAAGCCTCCGTAGATCCGTTCAAAATCGGCCCAGCTCAGGACCACTGCCGCGTAGTCAATGGGACCTTGCGCGGCCCAGCCAACGAAGGCGGCGATCGAGGTTGCCACACCGGTAATGGTGTGTACCCCGCTTGGGATTTCTTCGACATAAACGCCAGGGTAGGAGACTGCGACAGGCATTGCGGATCCTCCCAAGTGAGATCATCTTCTGACCTCACCCGTCTTCTGACTTATTGATCTCGTGCGACAGACTGTTAAGGTTTCTGATAGGGGAGTTGGGTTAGTGGGTATTCAATAACAAACCGGAAATTCGAATGCTAGGAGTTTCTTGCGCGTGCCTCGGTAGTTTCTTGCATCAGCGTTTCTTCGAAGAATCCTCCGGAGGAAACAGCAGCAGCTGGCTCGGTTCACTCTCGCTACGGTAGTGGGAAGGAGAAACTCCAATCTGTCGGCGGAACATTCGTGCGAAGTATGAGAGATCGTTGAACCCAACCACAAAGGCCGCTTCGGTAACAGACGCTGACGAATGCTTCATCAATTCTGCTGCGCGCTCAATCCGTACTCGCACGACAAAGTCGCGGAAGGTGAACCCGAGTTCCTTCTTGAAATTTCGGCTGAACTGGAAAGGGCTGAGGTCGCAGAGCCCAGCCGCCGTTGCCAGGCGCAGTTTCTCAGGGTAGTTCGTTGTCACATACGAAACGGCTGGCGCCATCGTGCTCGCGGCGTTGCCCGCCCAAAGATTGATCGAAGTATTGGCAGCAGGCGTTCTGCTGGTCGGGTGCTCCTCCGGTGGCACGGCCTTATCGATACTTGTGAGGCAACGGCATAGGTTTCTAACCGACACCGGTTTGACCAGATAGTCCCAAACACATCGACGAAACGCCCATGTTGCCAGAGTTTTGGCGGTCCGCTCCGTCAACATCACGATCGGTAGGGAAGAGTGGTGGTTCTTTACTTCCGACAGGGCCGCCAGGCCACGAGCGTCCGGAACGTCGTATTCGAAACAAGCCGCCCACGGACGCCAATCCCGTACTGCCCGCAACAGATCGGGCAGATGACGCAATCTCTGCGCTCCGTACGCTTTGGGCAGACTACTGCACAGGTCCGGCTCGGAAGGAGTCGTTCGAAGATCCACCCAGAGGATTGTCCGCGCAGCCACCGCTCTTGCCTCGTACTATGACCGGGACTCTACACCGCTCTCCCGTGGTCACACGATCTAAGTGCCAATGATCTTTGGGTCAGGAGAGCTAGTACCTCCCGCCCATAAGTAGTCGCCGTGAACATCTGCGTACCAGTAAGCGTTACCTTCCACTCGCTCTCCGACCTCGTAGTTGGATACCGCAACGTCGGTGTGAGGTGGTATGACGCGGACCACGGTTGCAGTCCTGGTTGGCCCACCACGCCGCAGGTTTACGGTCCTGATTGTCCGCACAAGTCTTGTCCTGGCATCGGTTGGGCCGATCGGAGCATGAGCGTTTCGTGGATCTGGCACACTAGGCCCGACAGTCGGAGTGTCGGGATTCAGTGTGTCGGTTGCACTCCGTCCATTCTGCGGGCTCGTCGCAGTCGACGCACCGGGCGGAATCGTCGGCACCCGGGCAAATAGGTCCCTAAGCTGCAGCCAGTTGCCCGGGCACGTCTTCGAAGCCCTGATCTGATGGTGCCGGATGACATGCGAGTCATCCAGCGGAATACTCCAACGCGCAGCGATCTGTCCAATTAGCGTCGCGCTCGCGGTCAGTTGCGCTTCGGACCACACGTCATCCGGGCGCCCTTCATGCTCAATCCCAATGGTGTAGAAGTTTGGGTTCACCCGCGGTTTCAGCAGAGCCCAAGTGGGGTTGATCACAATTCCTGCGTGGAAGGCTGTGTCATTCTCATCCACATACTGGTGGACCTCACCCACGAAGGAGATGCCATAGTGGGCCGACTTTTGTGTGCTCGGGTTGCGAAAGACCGATTCGCCGGCCTCGAAGCTCCCATCCATGATGTGAACCACCACGGCTTCGGGCCGCAGCCCGAACGGACGTCCCCTGCGGAAATTGGAATCCGGACAACCAATCCACTGTGTCATGCCGCCTCCTAGCCCACAGCCGCCAGATCGCCGCGCTCACCAATGAGCAAGTTCACCGGTGCCGTGCCGGACGCAGTCCCGCCGCTGGTCGGCACTGCCTGACGCTGCGCACGCTGAGCATCATCTTTCCCCGCAAGCGAGGATCTGAGTTTGAGCAGGTCTTTCAGAGCGTTAAACCAAAATGGCGCACCCAGGCTTATCAACAGAACGGACAAAATCATCCCCGGTATTTTTCGGACGTCCATCAGCCGCTTTGGCCAGTCGCGATCAAGCGGCAAAGTAATTAATGCGGTCTTGTTAAGAAGGTCGTAGTACGGATGCGGGTCAACACTCGAACTCGCGGAGCTATTGGAAAACGTATCAGTGGCCTGTTTAACAATTGTGTTTCGGAATTGATCGTCGATCCAGAGCCGATCGGCCACCGCGATAATGTCCAGTTGCACGCCCAGGACCACGACGACTGAAACGCCCATCGTGATCCAATGCGTATAGGTTGTGAACCGCTGACTGACTCGGTCCATGGTCTGATCGAACCACGAGTTCACCCGGGCCACGAAATCACTGGAGGCCTCGTGCAGGATAGCCAGCCCGTCCCGCATCTGGTTTGAGATCTCAGGATTCGAGGCCTCCAGTAGCAGCCCCATGGCTCGAATATTCTTGAGGGTTTGCGCCGGATCTTTGATGCCACCGTCTGCGAGTGCTGTCTGTAGGGCCGGGGCGGCGTCTCCTTCGAGCTTCGTCGCGCCAGTTCCGCTGGCCAGGTCAAGCAGCAGTTTCGTGAACTCTTCCCGGTGAATAACGGTCCCCAGTTTTCCCTTCCCTGCTGCGATCAATGGATGCCTCAGCAGGCTGTCGGCGATCTGCTTCGCGTAGACCCCATCCGGGATACCAAGCTGCTGCAGCAGGCCGGTCAACCCAGCTCTCAAATGCCTACCCCGCGTGCCGCCCATATTGCTGAGCGCCTGCGTGATGACCGTGGCCGCCATGCTGAACAGCAGCAACACCGTTGTGACCCCGATTAGGACGTCCAGCGTCTTGAGCATTGTGCCTCCTTCGATCTAAGGGGAAAGCAGTCTTCCTGCCGCGATCCGGAGCAGTGTCCAGCCCAGCTTCCATCCGTCAGGAAGACAGATTGACGAGCGTCTGACCAACTGCAATCTGGTCTTTTGGTGGCATCTCTCCCGCTACGAAATCACCCAGATTGAACGTATGTCCATTCACGAGGGTCAGAAGGCTGAGCATCGCTTGCGGCGGTTGTGTGCTTGAACCCGGTTCGATCGCACGTGAGGCCTCCAGCAGCACCGCTGACGAAAGCGCGCGGAGCGCGTCGCCTCCATAAACGCTACTGAGTTTGCTATTGAACGTATTCGTCAAATCGGCTCCAAAGTCCGCGAAGCGGTTGATGGCCATCGTGGGAGCGGTGTCTACCGCATCCAGCATTCTATTGACGTCTTTCAGAGCCGCCGTGGCGCCGCGGATGATCTCCGCCTCAGTGAAGAGAAGCGACTGCAGAAGCATGTCCCCCATCCCGGATCGAGTCATATTCTGGAAAGTTGCCGCTTGCTGCGCGGTAAAGAACGCAGCATCGCTATCGTCTCCCGCCTCGCGGAGTCTGGTTTGCGCGGTCAGGAGCGCTGGAACCAGTGAAGCCGTTGTGTGCGGGTCGAATGCCACGGCTTGTCGCAAGTTGACGTCTGGAAAATCCCAGAACACATCGGAATCGGTGTTGAATCTTTTGATCTGGTCATCTGCGAAATCGATCGAGGTCGACACCGGCATCGCTGCCCATACAAGCAGCGCTGCCGCGCTGGGGTTTGACCGCAATCGGCTTACGTCCTGAAAGTAGTAGGACGGAAGAAGAGCCCGCAGACTCGCCTGCAGTGCCAATGACATGGCCATGCTGTCTCGTTTGAGTCGATCATCGTTGCGGCGGATGAACCAGTTTCCCAGCACGGTGCTCGGTACGGCAACCTGCATGGCTAGGGCCACGTCGCCGAACTGGTTGGTTCCATTGTGGAGAACGTTCTCAACGGTGCGATCCAGGTCAAGATAGAACGTCTGGAGCGAACTCTCATTTCCGGAGAACAGCTGCGGGAGGTAGTCGTGAATAAACGGCGTCACCCGGTGTTCAAAATCCGCCAGGCTCATCCCTTTTTTTACCTGGCGCAATTCATAGGCAATCGACCTGGCGCTGTCCGGCGTCATTTCCAGTTGCCCATTCTTGACTTGCAACGAGGCCAGCACCGACAGGTCACTGCGGTAGCGGTTCTTCACCGTGACGCTGTCGTTGGCATTCAACTCATAGACCAGCACCCGCCCCCCATCCTCTTCGGCTGTGATCGTGGCCAGGCTGTCATTCACGTGCGCGCTGTCGAAGCTGAAGTGGGGCATGTTGACCTGAACGGTAGCGGTGCGCTGTATCTCGTGGCTGAGTGTCGCTACCTTGAGAGCAACGCCGGGAGACGAGTGAAGAAACAAACCATCGAGATCGCTCTCGTCAACCACGCTGCGGAACACGTCGCTTGCCGTCTGCTGCTGCAGATCGAAATTCACGTCCAACAGCGCGCTCGAAGTTGTGTTCTTCATGTAGGCAGCCGCAAAGTCAAAGTTGTAGCGACTGTTCAATGCTTTCTGTGCTTTGGCGTAGATGTCCTGCATTTTCGTTAAGACAAGGTGAATCGCAGCCTGCACTTGCTTCAGATCCTCGAAATGGAGGTCCTTCTCGAAGAAATCGCCGAGCCGCTTGATCAGCCATCCGTCTACTTTGTCGAAATCGTCCTGGGTGACCGCGTCCCGGATTTTGCTGAGGTCCAGTTTGTCGTTAATGAAACTCTGCAGTCTCTGGATGATTCCTCCATTGAGAATGTCGAGCGTCTGCGCGGCCACCGGCTTCACTTTGTCGAGCTCGGTGGAGAGCGCTAGGAGTCCGTGGTCCGCGAGGGATGCAAGCCATTGACCGGCCGGCGTGTCTCCAAACGTGGCATCTTGCAGTGCTCTGGCGAAAGCCGCTGCTCTGGTTTCGGGGCTGGTATCGGCCAGCGCCGTCAGGAACGCCTTGAACTGCTGCGCATTGTCCCCCAGCTTGTTCAGAATGTTCCAGGTAGCCGCAGATACTGTCTCGGGGAGAGCGTCCCATTTCTTAAATTCATCCAACAGTACCTGGCGTGCTTTGTCGAACTCCGCCTTGGCATCGATGCCCGTGGCCTCAGTCAGCAGTTTCAGGCCGGTGTCGTTCAGCAGCCGCGCGGCAGTTTGGCCCAAATCCTTGGTCGGATCTGTCCATTGTTCGATCAGATGCAGGTCTTTCACTGCCTGGAGCCCATGTACTCCAAACACCGCATTTACCAGATCATCGAGGTCAGTAGGTAGATCGTTCTGTCCAGTGATCCCCACGGTGAGGTTCAGTCCAAAATTCAGTCCCTTCTGCGACTGCTTGAAGACCTGGAGACGTACGACACCAGAAGAGTTGTCCGCCGACTCCCGCCCGACTACAAGTAGGTAGCGGCCACTCACGTCGAAGCCGAACGTTGTTTTCAGCCCGGCATCGATTTTGGCTCCCAGGCTTCGGGTCATGCCAAGCAATTTCGCTTCGCGGACCATGTTGAAGTCGTATCCCAGCTGCGCTGAAATATTGAGGGCTAAAGAACCGTCTATCTCGGCGACCAGCCAGCTTCCTGGACTCAAATCGTGCGCTTGCTTTACATGGCGCGGCAAGCGCCAACTGCTGAACAGATCCGCCAGGGCTGTGCGCGCGCCGGTCGCCGCGGAGAAACGGTGCAACACTGCATAAAAAGAATCGTGGCTCGCGTCACCGCCAAACGTGACACTGCCCAGCACTCCGATGGGATGTGATCCGGAGAACGAACCATTCACGAGGTAACCCCAGGACATGACCAGGAACTTATCCGTGGTGCTCTGTGGAATACTCAGGTCCAACTGCGGACCATCCGCGAGTTGAAGCGCTCCGATCGCATCGGCGGCAGAGTTATAAACGCCCAGACCTGTCTTGAACTCGGCCGAGGCGTGGAACCCAATCGTCGCTTGCCCGGCATTGAATATGAATGACTTTCCAGTTTCACCTTGCAGATCAATGCTTCCTAACTCGATCTTTCCGTTGGGCCTCTCGGGGAAAGGTTTGTTTTCGAGAATGGCATCCAACACATCGTGGTCTGTAGTCGCGCCAATATCGATTGTGGCCGAACCTCCAGGCGCGGTGATCGTCGTATCAAGCTGGAATTCGTTGCCATTGATTGAAATAACATTCGGACTTGCCATTTTTTCCTCCTCAGATGCTAACGAGCGCCAGTGGTGGGTAATCGTGAACGATCACGCCGCGGGATTTTGCGCCAAAGCTACGTCCTCCGCCGGAAATTCTCCCAGACCCCAATTGCTGAGATCATAGGAAGCGCCATGAACGGAGCCTGCTCCTGTGGCGATCGCAAGCTTTCTTGATCGCACGTCTTCGCGGAAGGCGGGAATGCCAGCGTCGGCCACCGCATTGGCGATTATCTGCCGTAGGGCGGCCTCACTTGGATTGGGATTACCGCTCAATTGCTTCTGTATGAGAGACCGAGCGGTGGAGTTAATCGAACCATTTTGCACGTGAATATCGAAGCACAGTGCCACCCCGAGTTCGGATTGCAAACCGAAAGCTCGTGCGGTTGTGAGGCAGGGTACGTAGTAGTCATCATGCGCGATCTGGCGTTGGATGGCGCGCACCTCGGGAAAATCTCCCAGAGTCTGAAACTGCTGGCGCCACGGTGCTGCCAGCCTGCCGTTGACTGAAATACTGTCGGCCCAATTCTTCTGCTGATCTGGCGTGCTGCCCATAATCTGCATCAGAGTGCCAGCAGCATCTCCAAAGGCCTGCTGAATCAGTTCAGGGTGGACTTGATTGGTCTTGGCGATGATCGTTTGCACCTTGCCAAACTTCATCGTGAAACCCACGATGCCCCAAGTAAGCCAGGCTCCGTCGAAGTCCCCAACGGCAAGCGTGTAACTGTGTCCTTCAAATGCGGCCGTCAACTCCAGGCTCCGCTCGAACAGTGCCGGGGTCGGACGGGCCATAAACCCGCTCCAAGTCACATCGTCGACTTCTCCTGTGACGGGCAGGCCGTTATTGAGTTGCACCTGATTTACGGCTCGTAGCGTACCTTGACCATACACTTCATCGATCGCGCCGGGATCGCACTTCGCGGACACGAGTCCGCGCTGGATGTCCCCCACGATTCCACCATGGGCGCCGATTCCAAAAAGCTTCCTCATCGTACTGCCTCTCTTAAGGATCCTCCCGTGCAGGGCGCACGGATGTAGGTGTCCGGCAAAGCTACATCAAACTATGCCGAACCTGGTTTTCCGGGGTCTGTGTCTGAGGGGAAGAGGAGAGCACTTGCTCTCGCAATGAGGGCTATTATGCTCCTCGCTCATAGATAGTCAAGTGCAAAAATACGAAGCTCACTTATTCAACGATCACGCGGGCTTACCCATCGCACGTGATGATGAAAGTGCGGGACGCATTGATCGGCCAACGACGCGGCGGCGCTTCCCGTTTCCACTTGAGCGATTCGAAAAATTGAAGAATAGACGCCGCAGATGGGTTCCCAAGGGAAGGGGACGCATTTATTAGCACCTATGTCGAAAAAGGCCGCTTTACGAGCGGCCTTCTTTATTTTGCGGCTTGTTTTGAACTCAGGGAGTGACGGTGAAGGACGTAGAACTAATTCCCGTTCCTCCTGGAGTGGTGACCGCTATCTTTCCAGTGACTGCACCGGCTGGAACCAGCGCATCGACTTGCTGATCGTTGATCACGGAATAGCTGGTGGCTGCGACACCGCCAAACGTGACGTTTGTTGCGCCAGTGAAGCTTGTCCCTGTGATCGTGACGGCTGTTCCAACAGGTCCGCTAGTTGGACTGAACGTCTTCACCACCGGCACGACTGCGAATGTTCCAGCACTTGCGGCCACTCCTCCCGGAGTTGTGACGAGGATTTTTGCGCCCGTCTTAGCACCCGCTGGAACAGTTGCTGTCACTTGGGTATCGGAAACGACGGTGAATACAGCCGGTCGACCTCCGATCGTCACCTTCGTTGTCTGACTAAGGCTCACGCCGGTGATCGTAATTGCAGCTCCGACAACTCCGCTGGCCGGAATGGAAGTGATGACGGGCGTTACAAGGAATGCGTGATTGCTGTTCATTGAGCCCGTGAAAGTTGTAACCGTCACCGTGCCAGTCTTCGCGCCCGCAGGTACGACAGCGGTCATATAGGTGTCGGACACATTGTGGAACGTGGCTGAGACTCCTCCGAAGGAGACGCCGGTAGTGCCTGTGAAACCCTGGCCCAGGAGTTCGACCGTAGTGCCAACCTTCCCGGCCCAGTTGACGATCTTCACGAAGGGTGACAGACCAACGTCGAGGCTGTAGAAATAGCTGCCACCCAGCGAGTTGCCGCTGGTGCTTCCATAGAATTCACCGTTGGTGTGCTGCAGCAGTGGAATCACAGGGGAGAATCCGTCGGTGCAGCCTGTCAGCGAACAGAAGTTATAAAGAATGGTGAAAACTCCAGCGGGTGTGATCTTGTAAATGGTTCCGCCGTTCGCCTTGCCGCCGTTCAGGGTGGTTCCGTAAAGATTGCCGTCGCTGCCTAGGATCAGTCCGGAGCGTGGGTAGGCTGCATCGTTCGGCGCTCCCACAAAGTTGTGCAGGATCGTCAATGTGCCCGTGGACGTAATCTTGAATGCGATACCCAGGTTGCTGGTACCACCTTGATAGGTCACCCCGTAGAATGCGCCGTCGTTTCCCTGGACCAAAGCTCCCAGGGGAGACGTTCCATCGGTGGGATATCCGGTGAAGTTGTGGAGGACTGTAATCACACCAGCCGCAGTTGTCCTGTACACGACTCCAATGCCTTTGTTGCCTCCTGAAAACGCCGAGCCGTAAAAGTTGCCGTCCGTGGCCTGAACTGGAAGGTTGGGGTCATTGCCGTTGGTGTAGTTGAAGTCCACTGGCACTGACTCTTTGTACGGCGGAGTCGCCGTCGGGACCAGTTTGTAAAAAGCTCCATAATCGCCGCTATAGACCGTCGAGCTGACGCCGTAGAAATTGCCGTCGAGACCTTGGAGCGGTGGGTACCATGGAGCTCCGCCATCAGGGCCATTGTCGAAGTTCCAAACTGTGGTTAAGGTTCCGGTTGGGGTAAGTCTGAAAACGGTCCCCGAAGCTATGGAGCCGCCGCCAGTGGTCGTGCCGTAGAAGTTACCGTCCTTACCAAGATTGAGGCCGCCCCATGGCCCGAGTCCGTCGGCACAGCTGGTTAAAGCACAAAAGCTGTAAATCCTGGTGAAGGTCCCGGCGGGTGTCATCTTGAAGGCGCTACCGGCGGCGTTGCTATTGTCGTCGCCGACGGTGCCGTAAATATTGCCGTCGCGGCCCTGGGTCATGATACCTGCGAGTCCCATGCCGGTGTCGCCCCTTGTGTCCTCTGGCCAGGTATAGAGCTTGGTGTAGGTCTGAGCACTGGCCGACAGTGCAGCCGTAACCATGAACGCCATCGCAACGGTAGCTAGCAGGTAGTTCGAACGGAAGGTACGAGTTGTCAACATTTTAAGGCCTCCTCAGCAGGCTGTTCTGTCTAGGGTTGTAAGGATCGGAACTCAGGGCGTCCCCACAGACGTTTTGATATACTCTGCCCTGCATTTCGTGTGACAGCGGCGGCTTCGCAATCACGTTGCGAGCGCTGCTGGAGCCCTAGTTTGCACGCTCCCCCATGTTGTGTCTTGACGGAGTTCTAAAGAACTCTAAAGAAAGCTAAGTTCATGATTCGCAACGACTCTAGCGGCAGTGTCCGCGACATTCCCATGCGTTCGTGGAAATTTGCGAATTGCGACTTCGATGAATTGCGCCGGGAGTTGCGCGTCAACGGCGAACCGGTGGAACTGGAAGCCAAGCCGCTGGAGGTGCTGGCGCAGCTTCTTCAGCACGCCGGGGAAGTGGTTACGAAGGAGGAGTTGCTCGAGGCAGTGTGGCCGGGAACTGCGGTGGTCGACGGATCTCTGGCGACGGCGGTTTCGAAGCTCCGGAAGGCAATTGGGGACGAGGAACAACTCACGATTCTCACAGTGCCGCGTACCGGGTACCGATTGGCCGTTCCGGTGCAGAGCAAGTCCTTGCCCGCTGGAGCGTGGCCAACACTGGGACTGAAAGTGGGCGATAGCGTGCCACGGCGCGAACAGTGGCGCCTGACCCGATCGCTGGGATTTGCCGGGTCCAGCGAAGTATGGCTGGCAGAAAATCCGAAAACACATGAAGTACGCGTCTTCAAGTTCGCCACTGATGGCATGGAACTGAAGGGCTTGAAACGAGAAGTGACGCTGGCCCGGTTCTTGCATGAGTCGCTGGGCGAACGTCCAGACTTTGTACGCGTGCTGGAGTGGAACTTCGACTCTCCGCCATTCTTTCTGGAGAGTGAATATGGAGGCGCCAATCTGGCTGAGTGGGCGGAGGCTCACGGAGGTCTGGCTAAAGTTCCCAAAGATCTGCGTCTGCACTTGCTGGTGGAGATCGCGAAAGCCGTGGCAGCGGCTCACGAGGTAGGAGTGCTGCACAAAGATTTGAAGCCGGCCAATGTTCTAGTCACTTCGCCGGACGCCACAGGTCAGCAAGTACCTAGCGGACAGGCTTTCAATGTGCAGATCAAAGTCGCCGATTTCGGCAGCGGAGCACTTGCCGACCCCGCGCGCCTGGGCGCGATGGGAATTACGAACCTAGGATTCACGCAGACCGCCACGCCCGACTCCAACCTCACAGGTACGCTCGCCTATCTTGCCCCTGAGGTGCTGGCAGGGAATTCTCCGACAATTTCCTCGGATGTGTACGCGCTGGGCGTGATCTTGTACCAGTTGATGGTGTGTGATTTTCGAAAGACGCTTTCGCCCGGATGGGAGGCCGAGATCGAGGACCCGCTTCTGCGGGAGGATATCTCGGACGCTGCTTGCGGAGATCCAGCACGACGGCTGAAAAGCGCAGCGGGACTGGTCGACCGGCTGGAAAATCTGGAGGGCAGGAGGATCGAACGGAACAAAATCCGTCTGGCTGAGCAGCGTGCTGCGATCGCAGAAAAGAAGCTGGCAGATTCAAGAGCGCGGCGGCCGTGGATGATGGTGGCAGTCGGCGCTCTGGTAGTAGGGCTCGGTGCGAGTTTGACTCTCTACCAGAGAGCGATCGTCGAGCGCGACAAGGCAGACCGCCAGACGCAAATCGCCAGCGCAGTGAATCGGTTTCTGGCGAACGACCTGTTGGGCCGCAGCAATCCGTTCAGCAGCGGAAAGGCGGACGAAAGCCTGCTCGACGCAGTGAAGCGAGCTTCGTCAGGCATCGACCGCCAGTTCGCCAATGAACCCAAGATTGCAGCGCAACTGCACCAGACGATTGCACGGGCTCTGGATCTGCGCACTGACTATCCGGACTCGCGGCAGGAATATGAGCGCGCAGAAGCGCTGTTCATGCAAGTTGACGGGAACCTGTCGCAGGATGGCATCATCGTCCAGTTGCAGCGCGCGGCTCTGGAAGCCCGGAGCTATCAGGCCGGAACCTTGGATCTGGCTAAGTCAATTCTCGCGACTCAGGAAACGAAGGTGTCTCACATGCCAAAGCCCCGTGCGGACTTGCTGGTGTGGCTTTCGAACGCGCGAGGGATGGTGGCATTGATCGACAACAAGGCGCAATCAGCCAAAGATAATTTCCAGGCAGCCTCGGACAGAGCAGAGGGAATGGCGGCAATTGACGAGAACACGCGTCTTGCGTTCAAACAGCGGCTGGCCTTTTCGAACATTCGCCTAGGAAATGGTGTTGAGGCTGAACGGCTATTTCGCGAATTGATCGCAGCTTACTCGCGCAGCAGCGGGCCGGACAGCGCGGATGTGCTCCGCGTCCGTCTGAACCTGGCGCAGGCATTCATGATTCAGAATAAGAATGCGGAAGCCGTGGATGAGACCAGTCAGATTTATCCCAGCTTCGTAGCAAAGCTGGGACGCGACCATGAACTCTCTATGCAAGTGCTGGCCACACGGGCGCAATGTGAGGGCACACTCGGGCGATGGGACGATGCCATTCGCGACGGTCTCGTACTTCACCAGCTTGCCGTGCAAAAGCAAGGCACGTCTTCTTTCTTCGCGATCGGGTCGCTTTCAGACGTTTCTACAGCACAATGCCGTTCCGGGCGTTATGCCGAAGGCGAGAACAATGCACGAAGCGCATATGAGGCATCCAGGAAGGCTTTCGGGGAACATGCCGGGCTCACCGGGGCAACTGCCGATACTCTAGCCGATTGTTTGATCGAGCGAAATCAGCTCGACGAGGCGGCGCGGCTGCTCGACAGCATTGATCCAAAGACTGTGGCACAACTTGTGGGTGTACCGGATTGGTCCGCGAATCTCGACCTGAGTCGCGCTGAAATCGCATATCGGAGAGGCGACTACTCAACAGCGCGCAGCGACATTCAACCCGCGATTCCGGTGTTGACACGAGCCGATGCGGAACCCTATCAGAAACGCAAACTGGAGAAACTTCGCGCGAGTCTTGACGATCAGGAGCGCGTTCTGCATTAAGTACAAGCAACGGGGCAACACCTCCAGCCGAGCCGCGGTATGAGAGTCCTCAAAACTATTGCGTCAAACTGCCTTTCCGCATTCACGGAGTTAGTCGACCTCCCGCCCTCTCTCTGAATTGCATTTATATCGCCACGGAGAAATATCACACTCGAAACCACCGGCTTGAAATTTCTCAAGATTTTCTGAAATCAAGGTCACTCCTGCCGCTGTACAAGAATTGTCGCGGCTGTGGCTGACTCAACTCCGAGTGCGGAGGCAATACCGCTCCCCCGGCAGAGAAACCTGCAAATCAACAGTCATGAGTCGGACGGCAATACCAGCGAGAACGGCGAGACTTCAAAACTGCCTGACAAGTGTTGGGATATCTTTCGCCTGGCGGCGATGGGTGAGGGATACCCAACGTGTTATCCGGTATTGCCGCGATCTCCGTCAAGGGTTGCCCTGCCCTCGGCGCGGCGTCGCCACGATGCCAAAGAATCTCTTCATGTTGCTCGAGTCGTACCAACCACCCAGCAGCGAAGAGTCTAGGGCCTGATGGCGAACCGTGCGAATTCGACACGCGCGGCATGTTGCGAACCGGCACCGCCGGAAGAGGGAGCAAGAATTCTGGAGCAGGATAACTTCTTAGCCGTTGATTCTGCAGCGAAATTAAACTTTGTGAACGTGACGCGGACGCTAGTGTGACGGTGCCGCTGCGGCGCAGGAGAGTTGCCGGCGCTCGGTGTCGGCTTTCTTGGCTTCCTTGCTGGTTTCGAGCGTTACGTCGCGGGCGCCGAAACCTACGCCGATTTTCTTCAGGAAGGCATTAGGCGGAGTGCCTCCGGCAAAGATCCAGACGAAATCGTTGGGAAGTTCCTGCTGGCTTCCGGCTACATCGATGATGACGGACTCCGGCTTGAATTCGACCGGATTGGAATTGAAGAGGACTTTCACTTTGCCGGATTTTGCGTATTCTTCGATGCGCTTGGAGTTGCGCTCCTTGATGCGGCTGAAGCGCTCGCTGCGGTAGGACAGCGTGACTTGATTGCCGGACTGATTCGCCAAGCCCATCGCAGCTTCGACGGCGCTGTCACCGCCGCCGACGATCAGAATCTTTTTGTTGATGTAATGGTCAGCCTCGATGAGGCGATACATCACTTTAGGCAGTTCTTCACCTTTGACACCGAGTTGGCGGGGTTCTCCGGCTTTGCCGAGCGCGAGGATGACCGCTCGGGCGCGGTACTGATTGGTTCCAGTGATGACGGTGAAGATGCCATCGTCGCCTCGTTTGACGTCTTCAACCTTCTCGCCGGTGGAGACGTTGAAGTCCGAACGATTCAGGATCATGTCCCAAAAGGCGAGCAAGTTTTCTTTCGAGAGCTGCATCTTTTTAAACTTGCCATACATGGGGAACTCGACGGGGCTGGTCATGACCAACTTCTGGCGCGGATATTTCGCGACTGTGCCTCCGATCTCGTCGCGCTCGATGGTGATGTAGTTCACTTTCTGTTCGATGGCTCGCAGCGAGGCGCTGATGCCCGCTGGGCCTGCGCCAATGACCAGCAGATCGAAAACGCCCGCTGCGGCTGGAGGAGCCCCGGGGGCCTTGAGGCGCGCGGCGATCGTGTCCACGCAGTCGCGTCCTTGATTCACGGCGTTCTTGATCAGGGCGAGGCCGCCGAGTTCTCCGACGATGAACAGGTTCGGCACGGTGGTCTCGTACTCGGGCGTCAGGTACGGAACGTCGGCAGCCATGCTGGGGCTAGCCAGTACCATGGTGATGGCACCAACGGGGCAGGCATCGGCGCAGAGTCCGTGGCCGATACATTTGTGCCCGTTTACGATGACGGCTTTGCCGCCGATCATGGCTAGTACATCGCCCTCGGGACAGACGCTGGTGCAGGTAGCGCAACCGATGCAGTAATTCGTGTCGATGTGTGGATGCTGCGCCTTCGGTCCCTCGGAAAACAGCTTGCCTTTTTCCGCGGCTTCGCGCGCTTTGGTTTCCCGCTTCTTCAGGTTCTTGAGATAGATCATCAAAAAGAAGAAGCAGATGACGCCGCCGATCCCGTACGTGATGAGAGTATCCATAGGCTCAGAAGTATCCCAGAAAGAATTGCAGCCCGATGTGGATCAGGGCCAGCACAGCGAATGCGTAGCTGAACGGCTTGTGCACGACGTGCCAGAGATGAAAAACCTTCTGCGAACGTGAGAGGAAGAGCAGGCGCTTGGAGAGCGCAGCCTCTTCGGACGCAGCCTGGATGGCCTTTTCGAGTTCACGATTTTGCGTGGGCAGAAATCCTGCCACAGTTTTCAGGGACTGGCCGAAGGTCAGGGAGTGGCGCCGCAAGCGGGCGATGCCGAACATGCGGACCACGTCGAGGATCATCATGTAGACCAACGCGATTACGATGGGCAGCCGATTGACGCGCTGGGCGTCGGGCATGCGAAGCAGGGCCCGCAAATCTACTTCGGGCAGAAGATGCTGCGCGGCGAGTTGCTGCGAGAGGTTCTCCTGCAGCTCCTGTAATTCCTTCATCGACAATTCCGCGGTGGTGACCTTGCGTGGGATCTGCGCGTAGAGATAGCGTCCGACGACGCCGCTGGCTGACACGGCGAACATAATCCAGAAAGCCATGCCGGCGATGCCTTTGAACTTCAGCGTCGAGTGAAAGGCGATGATGAAGGGCGCGGTAAGGCCCATCAGAACGTGAATATCAAGCCAGTGGCGTGTGCTCCCGATCTGTCCCAACCACGCCCAGTGCTTGCGCAGCGGGTAGAGGAAAATTCCCACGAATAGCGCGACGCCGACGAAGCCGAGGTAAAGGCCGACAGGGCCGCTTGGCCGCAGCATGTGGTGTTTTGGAGAAAAGGGGCGGTCGAGAGCGGACAGTTTGTAATAGTCGAAGCCGTAGAAAAAGATCGCCAGGTTGCTGACGATGGCGACCACGTAGAGGGCGCGCAGGCGAAGGCGATGCCCTCGTTCGGTGTCGACCGAGGGCGTGTTGCGGTCTGCGATCCGGGCAGTTGCGGTTGCGTTGGCGCTCATTTTGTGGCTACCTGCTCCTCGGTACTGACTGAGAATTTCTTGTACTGCGTGAACTGATGCAAATTACGCCAGTGCTGCTTCGGCGTTTCGACTTCCACGCGCGCCTGAGTCGGGAACCAGTAGGTTTGCTTGATGTCTTTGAACGTGATGGGTGCGAATTCGATCTCGGATCTGAGAGTATTCAGACCAACGTCTTGCAGGGAGTCGGCGATTCCGGCTTCGATCCTGGCGATCGATCCGGTGTCGGGCTCGATCCATGCCGCGCCCGTCAGCTCCAGCGGATACTCGCGGCCGCGCAGGGCCAGTGCTGCCGGGGTCTTCATGCCTGGAATGTGCTGGAAGGTGACCTTATCCAAAATCCGTCCCGACACCTCTTCCTCTCCGGCTAGGGTGAACTTGAAGGCCTCCTCATAATAAGGATGGAAGACCAGGAAAAGCGTGGCGAAGCCGTTGCTGAGAAGCATCGAAGTATTTTTTCGATCCTTCTTGGCTTCGTGAACCGGAATGCGCGACTCTGAGATATTGAGCTCGCCGCCATCGTTGTTGAGGATGACGAGATAGTCAAAGGTGGAGTCTTCTTTCAGTTGAACCTTGCCATCTTTGCCCAACTTTTCCTGCTGGACGAGTTCGGTGCACTTCACATCCGAAAACTGATCGAGGAATTGCGCTGTCTGGTGCGAAGCGCGCTGCAGCAGTTGGGCGAGTTTCTGTGCGTCGGGCGAAGCCGGCGTTGTGTCGGCGAGGCAGAGGCTGGCCAGGACGGCAGCAAGAGCGGCGCAACGGACGACGTGAGCAACGAGTCTGGTGATAAATCTCATTCGTGCTTTCTCCGGTTATCGAATCGATAGCCGATCGAGAACATGAACTGGTCATAGCTCATGTCGCCGCGGTTGGTGGTGAAGTTGCCTTGCAGGTAGTAGTGCGGTCCGAGAGTTGTCTCGACCGTTCCGGTCACAAAACGGCCACGCGTGTTAGTCGTGAGATTGGAGGAGAAGTTCTGCTGCCCCAACAGTACCTCGAGCCGCAGCCGATCGCTCATTTGGCGTGAGAGGGAGAAGGATTCATACGACCCGCTGCCGAACGAACTGTCGAACTTGGCGTAGTGGGCATCGGCACGCAGTTCGACGAAGGGAATCCGGCCAAAGGTGACGCCGTACATCTGATTCAAAGAGCTCTTGGCATCGCCAGTGCCGCTGGCGCGTCCGAGGTTAGTCGCGAGCCAGATCTGGTTCCATACTTCGACGCGGCCGCCGGCGCTGAATCCTTGAAAGAGATATTTGTCGAGCAGCGTCGTACCCACCAGGTTGGGATCGAAGGTTGGAACATCGCGGAAGTAGTTGTAATTGGCGTCGAGCTCCACGCGCGGGTGCGGATTGAAACGGACCGTGGTGAAGTTGCGTCCAAGACCGGGGCCGGGCGTGGCGGCGACGGAGTTCCCGCTGGGGCTGTCGAGTTGCGCGGATTCATAAAGAGCAATCGTTCGCTTGTAGGAGATGGAGTCTTCAAGGAAGACAAATGGACGGTCGATGGCCCAGTTCACCAGGCTCACGCCGGCGCCGCTGGTGGCGGAGTAGTGAAAGCCGTTGTACTCGCCGCCTTCGAAATTGATGAAAGCGCCGCTGATCGCGCGGTTGGGGCTGTAATCCCACGAAGATGGGTCCGGAGTGGATCCGCCGAAGACGCCCAGCACGCTGCCTTTCGACAGGCGTTTGCCGAAATATCCGCCGTCGATTGTGTCGAGGCTCGGCGCCCAGGGCAGATACAAGCGTCCAAAGCCGGCGACAATCGTTGAGTTCGGATTGTCGTACGTCATATTGATGTGATAGGTGCGGTTGATGAGGTTTTGCAGCGTTTGCTGGCTGGCGGCGGATTCTTTGGTCAGACGTCCGCGCCAGTAGCCGCTCAGGTTCCAGTAGGTGCCGCCGATGCGAGTGATATCTCCGCGAAAGACCATGCCGACATCGGAACTGGTGACGTTGCTGGTGCCGTGACTGATGGTTTCGATGGTGTCGAAGCCGATGCGTCCGCGAGCACGGTTGACTGACGGCAGAGGCGGACGCGGCACTTCTTCGCGCGCTTCTTCGTCGAGGGTGTCGCCTTCCGTAAACGAAATCACCGCAGGATATTGGCGCGTTGCGCTCAAGGCCCGCTGCTGTACCAGGGCCTCGGCATCTCCGGTGGAGAGATAAGCGAGGTCACCGACTTTCACCGGGCGCTTGGGATCGTGAATGTCGGTGACGGCGGACATCTCAGCGACGCCACTGACTTCGAGTTCGGCGACCACTCGCGGATCGGCTGCGTTCGCACTGTCTCCTTGCTTGGCCGGAAGATTCGAGTCTTCGATTTCCAGCTTCATGCCCTCTTTGAGGCCTTGCGCGCGTCCCCCCTCGAGATAGGCGACACCTTCCGCCACATATTTCACTTTGAACACTGTGCGCAGACTGGGGTCATCGCTACGCGCGATCACCGTGGAGGTCGCTTCAGGTGTTGCGGCAGTAGCGGGAGTGGTTGTGTCCGCAGCGGGCTCGAGTGCTTTTTCCGTTGCTGGAATAGGCGTCGCATGTGTCGGTTCGGTGGCGGCGACGATTGGCGCATTTACTTCTGTAACCGGTGGAGCGGCCCCGACGGCTTTTTCCTCCGGCTTCGGCGCCGGCGAAACGGGAGCGGGCACAGGAGTATTCGCAGGCTGCAGCGCAGGCGCAGTAGCGGTCACGGCCGATTTCGCGCTGGCGATCTGATTTTGATCGAAAGAGGCCTGTCCCAGAGAGCCTTCCGAAGAAGCGGAAGCGGGTGGGCTCGGCGGGACAGGCCGTGGCTGCGCAGGGGGACGCGCAGCCGCAGAAGAACTGTCGGTGGGCGGCTCGAATCCCGGGCCGTTGGTCGTGGGCGGAGGTGCGGGCAGTGATTCGCCTCCTCCGCCAGATCGATCGTCGATCACAGGAGCGTTGTCGTGGCGCCGCCGGAAAACAGAAATCAGATTTCCCGAAGTGGCGGCCACGGGCGCACCATGCGTGACTCGAGGCTTCTCGCCGGCCTCCACCGTCAGAATGATTTTGTTTCCTTCGGCCGTGACTACGTAGGGGTGAACCTGGTCAAGGTCGAGAACGACGCGAGTGATGAACGGAGTCGTGCTGTGCTGCGCGGTGCGTACCTGGCGCACTCCATTCATGTGCACGGGAATATTCTTTGCGTCACGGTTACAGACGGTGTCAGGAAAGTCGAGGAGGATGCGGGACGGATTTGTGGCCGTTTCAACCGTGGGTTTGACTGGAGAGCTGAGCGCGATTTCGACACGCAGATTGGTTCCTTCTCGCGTGGTCGAAACCTGCTGCACCGTCACCGGTGCAGAGGTCTGGGCCGTGGCGCAAGACAACAAGAGCATCGTGATGCCAAGATGTTTCTGGACTGCCGTCATTTGTGGCTAACACTCGCTGGCGCTCCACCTGCCGCCTGAAGTCTGGCATCGCTGCCATCTGTCTCTGTTTGAGCAATTGCGATGCCGAATCTCTATCCGCCACCCTGACCGTTCTGGTGGCATTGGTAACAGTTGATGCTGTTGTAGACGTATCCCGGAACTTGATCATGATGGAAATTGTTCGGGTTGTTCCCGCCATGGCAGCCGGTGCACTGAAAGATCGAGTAGTTGTTCGAGTTGATGTGGCAGGTGGCGCAAACATTGTTGGCTCCGCCGTGGTTCGTCGGGAACTGCGTGTACTGCGTGTGGTTGAACGTCGCGCCGGTCCATGCTGTCGTGTTGTGGCAGTTCTGGCACGTCGTGGGGAAGAACTGCGGCTGGGCCTGGTGTCCCGGATTCGTCGTCTGGTTGTAGTCGTTCGTATGGCAGCCATAGCACGTGGTAGGCAGCGTGGTGTAGTTGCCGTTCACGTGGCAATCGGCGCACTGTCGCGGTGGTACCGTGTGGGAGCCAGTCAGGGGGAAGGCTGTGTTGTTGTGATTGAAGGTGGAGTCCGTCCACACGTTGGTGTCGTGGCAGAGCTCGCAGGTGGTTGGGAAGCCCGCTGACTGATGTGGGGGATTGTTGGTGCCGGCGTAATCCTTCTGGTGGCACGAGTAGCAAAGCGTGCTGTTCAGCGAATAGTTGTTGTTGGTGTGGCAATCCGTGCAAAGGCGAGGCGGGACCGTGTGCGAACCGGTGAGTTGGAAGCCCGTGCTGGTGTGGTTGAAGGTGCCATCGGTCCATTGAATGGTGTCGTGGCAGGTCTCGCACGTGGTTGGGAAACTCGCTGCGATGTGATTCACAGGCGACAAGGCACCCGTGTAGTCCTTGGAGTGGCACGAGAAGCATGCCGTGCTATTGAGCGTGTAGTTGTTGTTCACGTGGCAGTCGGTGCACTGGCGCGGTGGAACCGTGTGCGACCCGGTCAGCGCAAATCCAGTGCTGTTGTGGTTGAAGGTTGCGTTCAGCCACGAACTGGTGTTGTGGCATTGGTCGCAGCCCGTCGGGAAATTCGACGCGACGTGGTTCGGATTCGTGGTTCCCTGATAGTCGGTCTGGTGGCACGAGTAGCAAGCCGCGCTGGTCAGGTTGTAGTTGTTGCTCTTATGGCAGTCGGTGCAGAGCCGTGGCGGCACGGTGTGCATGCCCGTCAGCGCAAATCCTGTGGTCGAGTGATCGAACTTGCCGTCGGTCCACTGCACCGTGTCATGACACTGTTCGCAGGTGGTGGGGAACCCTGCATGCGGCACTGGGCTCAGTGCTTTGTTGTAGTCGTTCTGGTGGCAACTCACGCAGGCGGTGCTGGTGATTTTGTAGTTATTGTTGACGTGGCAATCGCTGCACTGACGCGGCGGCACGGTGTGCGACCCGGTCAGCGGAAATCCGGATTGCGAGTGATCGAAGGTCGCTGGCTGCCAGGCTGACGTGTTGTGGCACGTTGCGCAGGTCTGCGCGAAACCACCGGCGACGTGATTCGGGTTGATGGCGCTCTGGAAATCCTTCAGGTGGCACGAGACGCAGGTCGTGCTGGTCAGGTTGTAGTTGTTGTTGGCATGGCAATCGCTGCACTGGCGTGGCGGCACGGTGTGTGCGCCGGTGAGTGCGAAATTAACCATCGAGTGATCAAAAGTCGCCGGAGCCCACGCCAAGGTTGTGTGGCACTGCGCGCAATTGGAGGGGAAGTTCGCCGAAACGTGATTCGGATTCGTCGTGCCCTGAAAATCTTTCAGGTGGCAGCTAATGCAGGTCGTGCTGGTCAGGCTGTAGTTGTTGTTGACGTGACAGTCGATACACTGCCGCGGCGGTACGGCGTGCCCACCCGTGAGGGGGAAGCCCACCGAGCTGTGGTCGAAGTTCGCATTGAACCAGGTGTCCGTGCCGTGGCAAACGGTGCAGGTTGTGGAGAATCCGCCGGACACGTGATTCGGATTGCTGGCTGATTTGAAATCTACCGCGTGACAGGAGTAGCACTGCGTCGACATGGTCTCGAACTGGCTGCTGGCTGCTCCCTTGTGGCAGGCATCGCAGTCGACGGCTGCGTGGGCTCCGGTCAGCGGGAAGCGGTTGTTGTGCTGCTGCACCTGCTGAACCGAAACCTGCCATCCGCGGACGGTGTGGCATTGCTCGCAGTTGGCGCCGAGTTGACGCTTGTGAATGTCGGCATGGCAGTCCTGGCAGCGCTGGCCGACACTGGTGAATACCGGCTTCACATGACACTGTATGCAGGCCACCGAGGTGTGCATGCCGCGCAAAGGATATTTCGTTTGATTGTGATCGAACTCAGGAACAGCGCGGATCGGTTTCCAGGCGCTTGCCGTGTGGCAGTTCTGGCAGGGAACATTCAGGTTTCCGTGCGGGCTGTGCGTGCCGAGTGTGTCTTGCGCCCGGGCGCTCAACGACACTCCCGTAGACAAAAGGAGACAGATCGACAATATTTTCAGTACGACCCGAGCCCCCATGGACTTGCCCCTTGCTAGTGTTCCAACTGAAAACGAAGAAACGGTAAGAAGTAATTCCGGTTTTGCAATTCGCAGTCCACTCAGACTATCGATCTGGGTGCTCGTCCTAAAGTTACGGCAGTGCCGATCGACGCTGATTTTTGGGCATGGGTGCACATTCCTCAAGATCACTATTACTAAAAGTCAAATGTAACTTCTGCTCGCTATATCGCATTTTTTCCTCTAACCATGCTCGTTTAAAAAATTGAACATGTGTACAAAAACGCAATCAGCAGTTCATCAGCGCGACTGAGATAAACCACAAGCTATACATGCAAGATCGATGTGCAGAGAGAATGGAAGGTTGTACAACTGCGCGTCTCTGGAAGTACACGCTGGAGACTTTGTAAAAGAACTCAGCAGTGACGCGATTACGATCCCGATTTAGCGCGAGGCACGGGATTTGTCGGGCCGTGGCATGCGGCACAGTCTTTAGGGGTCGGCTTGTAGAAGAGAACAGTTTTGGTCGCGACCACCTTGGTTAACTTGTGACACTGGGCGCAGCGTACGTTCTGGTGAGCTCCCCGCAGCGGGAAGGTGGTTCGCTTCTCGTGATCAAACAGCGACGGCTTCCACCTGGCGCTGTTGTGACATTCGGCGCAACGGGTTACGTCGGCCGTGGCGAACTGCTTTCCGTGGATGTCTTCGTGGCAGTCTTCGCAAACCGTGGGCGCCGCCTTGAAGTCGACGTTCATTAGCCTGGTCTCGAGATTCGGCGGCTTGTGGCAGTCTTTGCAGGCCGTGGCGCGATGAGCGCCCAGCAGCCCGAACTTTGTTTTGGAGTGATCGAAGGCGGAGAGCTCGGTCCAGGAGCGCGTCGAGTGGCAGGCTTCGCATCCGGCAGTCGAGCCATCGGAGCGTACCTGCAGCATCCGTTCCTTGAACTGCCCTTTGTGCGGATCGGTGTGGCAACTCGCGCAATTCAAATTCTTCCAGTGATAGATCACCGACTTCGGCCGTAGCTCCTCCGATTCCTTGTGGCACTCGGCGCAGGGCACTGCCACATGGCCGCCCGTAAGAACGAAATGGGTTTCCTTATGTTTGGCCAGGGTGAAGGTGGAGGGCTTGTAGCTTTCCAGGTTGTGGCATCGATCGCAGGCATTGAAATATGGAGCGGTGGCGAACTGATTCGAATGCCGGTCGCTGTGACAATCGGTACAGCGCTCGAACTTCACCTTGAATAGAGTGTCTTTGCCCTTGGGGACATGACACTTCGCGCACTCCAGGCGGGTATGGCCGCCCTGCAGCGGATATGCCGTCGCAGCGTGCTCCTTCACTGTGAACAGGGAAGGTTTCCATCCTTGTACGTTGTGGCAGGAGGCGCACTCGCCGCCGTCAGTACGTTTGGCGAACTGCCCATTGTGTGCGTCTTTGTGGCAGTCCATGCACTTCTGGAAGGGCAGAGGCTTCTTGAAATCCCCACTGGCATGGCACTGAGCACAATCGACGCTGACGTGCTTTCCCAGCAGCGGAAATTTCGTCTTAGAGTGGTCGAAGTGTTCGTTGACGCCTTGGAGCGACACCTTCTTCCATCCACTCGTGCTGTGGCACGTCTGGCAACCCTGCGGAAAACTGCCGCGATGCGGATCTTTGTGGCAGTCCGAACATTGATTGAAGGGAATTCCAACGTATTGCGGCTTGCCGTCGGCGCCATTTGTATGGCACTTCGCACACTGCACTAGCGCGTGCAGCCCGGTCAGCGGGTAGCGCGTCTTGGAGTGATCGAATTGTGCGACGCTGATCTGCTTCCAGTCGACAAAGTTGTGGCATGACTCGCACTTCGCTCCCAGGCGTCCTTTGTGCTGATCTTCGTGGCAGGTGGCACAGGCAGTCGAGAGTCCAAGATAGGTGCGGCTCAGATTCTTTTCTTTGATTGCCTGCCGCTCTTGCGCAGAGATGTGCGACGGGTTGTGACACTTGCTGCACTCAAGCCCTGCGTGCTTGCCCTCGAGGATGTATCCGGCCTCTTTGTGGTTGAAGGTCCTCGGGTCCCATTTCACGAGCGGGAAATCTTCACCATTGTGTTCAGAGTGACAGCGCGCGCATTCCTGGCTGGAGCCTGCGGGGATGTTGTACGTAGCGTGCAATCCGCGGAGAGCGGACAAGCGTCCGGCGATTTCGGTGTGGCAATCGAGGCACTTCAGCGCCGCCTGTCCGCCGAACTTATGACAGCTGGCGCAATTGGTCGGTCCGTTGAGCGATTGGTGGGCGCGCGAGAGGGGGCCGGGTGAGATCTGTGCCGAAGCGGTTTGATGGCACAGCGCGAGCGCACACAGCAGGAGGAATGCCTGCAGGGAAAGGCGCGCCAGGCTTCCGATGTGGAGGCCCAACTCTGGAACTGTTCGATCAGCGGTCTCTTGCCTTTTGCGGCGCACGAAGTTCCCTTTTGTGAGTCTTACTAGCACTCCCCACTTCTGCGTCTATGGGTTGCAGTCTAGCGGCCAACGTTGAGGCACACTAGTCACCAAAGGTGCACGGCGCGAAAACAACGAATGTCAGTTCGATGCCGCCCGCCGACACGGGCGGCTACGGACGTTGGTCACGCATCCAAGAGGGCATTGATGTTGGTGCTGCGTTCGGCTAGAAAGAATCTCGCGATACCAATTCCGCCTGTATAGATTTCTGGACTTCGCAGCGAAAGTTTTTTGTACATACCAGACGTGGAGTGCGGTCGATGATGACGTGACCGTCGATGGATGCGTGTGACTCTGGTCACATACGTCGATGCCATTTCTCAGGCACCCTTGTAGTTAGAGTTGCCGTCGGCTGAAACCCCGCGTTGTGGCGTTGGGGCCACGAGGATAGGGCGTGCTCAGAAGAGTCTTACCGTCGCAATCTCTACTCGCGTCAGATCTTGGCTCGTTCCGGCGCCAGGAATCCATCTTTATTGTCCTGAACCTGCTGATCCTTCTTGTCCTCTTTTCACTTCATCTTTACTTTGCCGCATTCTGGGGAAAGCCTGCGCCTCTGCTGGTAGCCGGAGTGGGGCTTGGCGTTTTCCTCAAATCCGCGGAATGGCTGTGGTTGCGCCGCCTGTCGCGGCCTTTGAAGCCCGCTGCCCTAGTGCTCCTGACGTGGTCGTCCATCACTCTAAACCTGACGCTGGCGTTGATGCTCGCGGTGCTGACCGATAAAGAGGACACTCCGTATTTCGTGCTCATGGTGGTTGCGGTTCTCGAGGCGGCCTTCCGCTTCGAACTCGCGCCAATCCTGGGCGTAGTTACGGTCGTGGACGTTTCCCTGTTCTGGCAGGTCTGGTGGTTTTACAAGAAGCATCCGCCGGTGGACGTCGGCGAATACTACGAGGCAGGGATCACCTCGCTGCTGTTCGCGATCGTGGGAGTACTGGTTTGGCTGCTGGTGGCGGATCTCCGGCGGAAGGAATTTCGTCTGGCAAACAACGTGCTTGAGTTGGAGCACGCACGCGAACAATTGCTGCGCGAGGAGAGGCTGGCCGCCGTGGGACGCTTGTCGAGCGCAATTGCACATGAGATACGCAATCCAGTGGCGATGATTGCCAGTTCCATTGCCACGGCCAAGGAACTCACGGGCGCCGAGCGCGAAGAGATGTTCGCCATCGCCTCCGACGAAGCAAATCGCTTGAGCCGCCTAACTACGGAATTCCTCGACTATGCGAGCATCCGGACGCCCACGCTGACGGAGACCTCTGTGGGCGAACTGGTGGGCTATGTGGCCGACGCATCGCGCGCCCATGCCAGCAAGAAGGGGATTCATTTTGAAGTACAGGAGGCGGACGGAGTTAAAGTCCGGGCCGATGAGGGCCAACTGCAGCAGGCGTTGATGAACCTGCTCCTCAATGCAGTCGATGCTTCTCCCGCCGACGGCAAGGTTTTGGTGCGGGTACAGAAAGCTGACCATCGCGTGCAGATCGACGTGGAGAACGGCGGCGTCGCCATTGAGGAGCCTGCGCTTGGCCGGATCTTCGAACCTTTTTTTACGACCAAGCCTCATGGAACCGGACTTGGACTGGCCATTGCCAGAAATATTGCGCGAGCGCAGGGCGGCGACCTGGTGCTGTCTGTGAACCAGCCAAATCGGGTCTGCTTTTCGCTGATCCTGTCGGCCGCGAATAACGGCAACAGGTAGCAAGGGAACTTTGACCATGGGACGAATTCTTGTTGTCGACGACGAACCGAACATGCGGCGCATCTTGGCCTCGAACCTGCGCCAGGATCAGCACCAGATCTTCGAAGCTGGCGGCGTGCAGGAGG
>Ga0207008_10095_pt1 | contig 28304 bp, 22 predicted proteins | sample Alteio_BWMinCont_83_FD_153489 | JGI IMG/M metagenome (GOLD analysis project Ga0207008, IMG submission 153489) | Enriched cells from forest soil in Barre Woods Harvard Forest LTER site, Petersham, Massachusetts, United States -... | ecosystem: Environmental > Terrestrial > Soil > Temperate forest >... | reverse complement strand
TTATCTTAATTTTATTTTTTTGAAAAATCGATCTAATCCGCTTTCAGGTTCTTCACTTTTTTGTATGCCCAGAATATCGTCTACGATATCTCTCAGGACAATTCCGAGTGAGTTTTCTTTTTCTTCAATGAATTCTCCCTTGTTAATACATGCCATAGGCAATACATTATCAAAAGGAATGACGTGGGATATTTTATGCTTTAAAGTTTCTTCGAAATCTGAAGGAGATATTTCTCCTGTAGCATAAGCCCCGACCTTATTGAGAACTGTAATAATCCGTCGCACACTCCCTTCAAGACCGACAAGACTCATAATACGGCCCGTATCTCTTAAACTCCCAACAGAAGGATCGCAGACAAGGATGATAACACTTGAGCTTTCAATAACTGTTTTGGTAAGCGTATTCATATGATGTGGCAAGTCAACAACAACATAATGAAATTGTTGAGATAAATAATCTAATAAAGTATTAACTCCTTCAACTTTAGGTTGTATTCGTTCTTCAAGTGGTTCTTCGGAACCCAGAATAAATAGTCGTGTATTGACAGGCGTTAGAACTCTTTCGAGAAAGACTTGATCTATGCGTTCGGGATCTTCAAGGATTTCACGAAGGCCATAGGCAGCTGTTTTGTCAAAATACAAAGCAAGCGCCCCGTAATGAAGGTCCAAATCCACAGCAGCAACCCGCCTGGATTTTTCATGAGAGAGAATGGTTGCCAAATTTGTTGCAAGAAAAGTATTTCCCACCCCGCCTCGGGAGCCTATAACTGAAATAATCTTTCCTTTTTTTATTTGAGATTCTTTCCCTTTTTCTTCTCCAAAAAGCATGTTCTTTAACGTGCGAACTAGAATTTCAGAAAAAAGCGGCTTTATCACATATTCATGAACGCCGAGTTTTATAAGATCACGGTACAAGGGAACGTCATTGCGTATTCCCACAGCTAACATCAGCATGCCGGGTTCGCAAACTTCGAAAAGCCTTGTCACATCTGTCGCAGGCAAATCTGATTTAGAGACATCAACAATGAGATATTGAGGAGATCTTTGAAGTTTAAAAATATCAATAGCTTCTTTAATACCACCCTTAATAATTTCATAATTGGCTATATTTAAGCTTTTTATGACATCTTGTACTATATTATAATCATTTTTATCTTCAACAAAAGCCATTAAGTAAGGTTGATCCGCTTTAGCAGCTCCCATATTTAATAGCCGCTTCCTGACCCGGGTGCAGTGGCTCCCCCTGTCGTTGATCCTGATGAGCTTGAGGGAGCACTTGAGGGTTGTTGAGAAAGCGTCACATTCGTTGAGGTTTGTAGAAGATCTTTCACCTTATCGCTATGATAGCGATTAACAGCTGCAGCCGCCATTACCCCTTCAGCACCGCCAAGAGGACGACCTTGTATAAGATCACGAGGATTTGCAACCATCATCCCAAGGTTTACCGCATCCGCACAACCAAAATTAGCGTAATCATAAGCTTGATCTGCGTCTCCAAAAGATTTCAAAAAGTTCGCACAAGAGGGGGTGATCACGACATAACGCTCAATGATAACTTCAACTCCTGATCCACTCTCAGCGTGGCCATGATGTTTATGCCCTGTGGCCTCAGGCGTTCCTTGTTTTTGATGGTGGCCTCTTTTATGCGTATGGCCCCCAGGTGAATCATCTTCATGCGTCACCATGATGACATCACTTGGAACGCCATGTCTCAAGAGCTCTCTTTGAATGACTTTAATGCGCTCTTCTGAGTGTCCTCCATATTCTTCAAGAATAACAGTCACAGCAAAAGGCCGAGGAGCCGTATGCTTTAAGAAATGAAGAAAAGATTTCTTTTCATGGGCTCCCCATGTGCTTGCATGGGCCGGGTAATGAATCTTATGGGTAAAGATCGCACGGTCCACTTTATTCTCGTGTGGACTTTCGGCGGGTGTCCAATCCGTAATTTCAGGGCTGCTACATCCAGCAAGAAGCCCCAAAAGAAGAAGGGATAATTTATTTATTTTCATTGTCTTTCTCATTTCACACGTGATCATAGCGATGGTCTCCTATTCTAGGCTAAATCCAGCAGGGCCAACCAAACGCGCTCCCCCTGGACCAAAGGCTGGCGCTTCACCTTTTTGAACGCCTGGCTTCGTCAGACGTCGCTCAAAAATCTGTTCAACAAATGTTGCATAATTGAGTCCATCTGTTGGAAGCGCCAGTTCTTTTCCAGACACAGGCTCAACAAGGATTGCCGTTACGACAATCACGAGCTCTGTCTCATTTCTCTGAAAAGCATTTGATCGAAAGAGCGCGCCTAAGATCGGTAAATTTCCAAGACCTGGCAGGCCAGCTATGTTCGTTGAGACTCTGTTCTGCAAAAGGCCCGCTATCGCAAAGGTTTGCCCACTTCCAAGCTGTATCGTTGTTTCAGCGCGCCGCGTTAAAATCCCGGGCACACTTGTACCATTGATAGTGATGCTTTGCGTGTCATCGAGTTCACTGACTTCAGGGCGTAACCGCATACTTATCATATTTCCACTTAAAACCGTTGGCGTAAAGGCCAGACTCACACCAAATTGCTTGAACTCAATCGTCGTGGTGCCTAATTGTTGTGGTATGGGGTAAGGAAATTCACCACCAGCGAGGAAACTTGCCGTTTCTCCTGAAACCGCAACCAAGTTTGGCTCAGCTAAGATTGTTACGAGACCTTCTTTCTCAAGGGCATCAAGAGCAGCATTAATATTATAGTGTTTATCTGTAAAGCTAGCCCCAAGCGTATCAATGAAGTCTAAGCCTCGCGGTGTTACAGGTTGTATTAGACTCGCAACCGTTTCAGTGCCAGGAGGTGTGCCTGGCGTCATAAAGGGAATACGTCCAACGAGAGCACCGAGGTTAAATTTTCCATCGCCACCCTTAAAAAATGACTGCCAATTGAAGCCCAATCGATTCACAACAGTACGCTCAATCTCAGCAACCCTAACGCGCAACTGAACTTGCACAGGTGCTTTTACGTCAAGGTGATTCACAACTGCATGGGCTTTCTCTTTTTCGATGAATTTTTCAGCGAGCATTCGAATGGCTTCAGCCGTTTTTGGACTATCCACAACACCTTCTAGAATCAGGCCTCCTGGAAATGATTTTATTTCCACAAGCTCATGAGGATCATAAACGGCGATCAGTTCTTTCAGTTGGCTAAGATTATGAGATACAATCACGCGTGCCTTAAGAATTTCCTGATTGTTCTTACCCATCACAAATAAGTTTGTCGTTCCAAGAGCTTTGCCAAACAAATACAATCTCCGGGGATCACTTAACTGAATATCTGCAACCACAGGATCTGCAATAAAAACCTCGGTAGCATCTGTTCCAAATTTTATAATTTCAGCATCACCTATTGTAAGGTTGATCGTTTTTATTTTTCCTTGAGACGCCCCACCTTTAGAGTCACTCATGGTTTTCGTTTGGCCATTTTCTAAGGATTCTTTCGACTGTGTTGCAGCATCAACATGTCCATTCAAAGACAAAAAGAACAGACAAGATAGCGCAAAACGAAATGTATGCCCCAGCTTCTTATTAATCTTATTAAGATTATTCATCGTATTGTTTGTCATTTCTTTTCCCATTCTATTTTTTAAAGTGACGCGCCAGAAATACTCCATCATTTTATTTCTCCGTCAGTCGGTATCTCAATTTTCTGTTCTTCTTTTCCACGAAACAGAATGACCTCTTTACCTTTTTTTTCTTTTGGAGGCGCTTCGTTAGAGGAAACCTCTACCGTTGGCGTTGGCACTTCTTGCGTTGAGAGACTATGGAGACTCAGGCTTAAGGTGCCATCTTTTGATGCTGCGACAATTTCCTCTGCTTCTTGAGGTGTTACTTCAAGGGTCGCCACATGGGGCTGTACTTTCGGTTTTCCTTGAAGCGTACCGGTCTCAATGTCAACAGCAAGGACCTTAACGTTTTTAACGATTGTTTTGCTTTCACCCTGCTGCCCCCCTGCAGCTCCCGTACTGACTTTAGCCATAATCACATCAACGTGATCACCAGGGGAAATGAGACCACTGCTCGCGCTTTGCGCCGTTACATCTATTGAAATGGCGCGCTTTCCCGGAGTAACAATGGCTGCCAAGATTCCCTTCTCTCCTGATTTTACAAAATCAGAAAGAACGACAGGCTCGCCATTTTCAACAGAATAGCGAACAACGGCTCCCCCTAAATCTTCAACTTTAACGCTGCCCTCTTTTATGTAATTTGCATTGAGAGCATTTTGTGGCCATTGTTGCCAAATAAGATCGCCAACATGAACTGTATCTCCCTCATGAAGGGATTTACTCGCCACAAGAATGCGCGTCAATTCAACTTGCTGAACCTTTGGTTCTTTTTGGGTTTCTTCTTTCGCTAGGAAATACCTCGTCAGTAAAGCCACACCAATGGCTAGCACAAGAGCCAATCCTAATCCGATAATATCTCTAAGTCTCATTCTTTCTTATCCTTTATTATCATTTTACTCTTCGCCTTCCAAGTCTTGTCCCCGCGGAAGCCGGGGGATCCGGTTTCTCGAAATGCTGTGAGTATTTTCATCCTTATCAAAATATTGTGATCATACATATTGATCCAATAGCAATTGCGATTCCATAGGGAATCATACGTCCTTCTATCATCCCTCGTTTTCCCGCCTCCGGACCTGTTCCGCTCCCCGCCCATACCTTTTGGAGAAGGGGAAATCGACTTTCAGCCTTTTGAATGTGACTCCACATCCAATCTGAGAAGCGCGCCAGGTGATCTGGCAAAAACAAATACAAGACGGCCAACAGGCCACCCATAACTGAAACATAAAGAAGAAGATACAAAACACCAGGGTAACCAACCCAAATAGAAGCGACTGCTATATATTTGGCATCCCCAGCACCTATATATTTTAGGGCATAGAGACCAAAACCAATGACAAAAACAATTGCAAAAACGATTAGTTCGGTCGTTAGCTGCCCCATACTTACATAAAAAGGAACGTACAGCCCATAAAGTACCAAAAGTGCCCCCAAAAATAAATTTGGAACGCGATAAAAGCTAAAATCATACAATGCAATCAAAAGGTGGAGTATGATGTATAATCCTTTTATAAGAAACAACACGCTACCCTCTTCGCCTTTCAAGGCTCGGCGACGTTACCGCCGCCCACCCGAGGCTGCTCCCCACCTTCGCAAGGCTTGTCCTCGTGAAGGGGATGAATAACCTTGAAACCTTTTGATTACAGCGCATCCTACTGACTTTCCTGCCACTTCCTTGCTGCTTCCAAGGGAATCGAATGATTTTTGGAAATCATCCCAGCAAATTCTTCTGTCTGTTGTATGGTTTCTAAATAATTGACATTGTTTTGAACCATGTCATCTGAAAGATCCACCCGTCCAATTTTTTTGGCCATTTTCATGTCACCAACAAGTCCATAGGCGAGCGCAAGATTTTGTCTCACACGAGGAGTTGCATTAGGTGAACGCGCAAGTCGTTCGAGAATGCGAATCGCCTCAGTTGGATTTCCCATAAGCGCATAAGAAAGAGCTAGGTTGCTTTCATAAGAAAGATTACACTGGTCAATTTCTATTGCTGCTCGATAATTCCCTTGCGCAGCCTGATGGTCCCCGATCATGTCGAGGGCAATCCCGTACCCATTGAGAGCACTGGCATTACGAGGATTGAACTTCAAAGCACACTCAAAAGAATTCATGGCATTTTCAGGTTGATCCAATGTCAGATAAACATCTCCCAACCCTGTATGGGCATATGTTGATGTTGGGAACAACGCCAATGCCTTTTCGAACGTTTGTTTTGCTTCAACGATAGCATTTGCATCAATTAAGGACATTCCAAGCCCGACGTAAGCCTTTTCACATTCGGGCGCTTCTTTAATAATATCCCGATAATCGTGAATAGCTTGAGGAAGATCTCTCCGTGCACGCGCTATTTCAGCGGCTCTAAGGTTTGGGTGTTCTTCAACAGGAGGATTGAGCAAATCTGTCGTACACCCGGATAAAAAAGCGATACTTCCTATCGCGAGAAACGTGTTCCAAGATTTCATTTTTCTTCTCTTCACCTTTTTAGGTTGCTCTTCAGGGGATCGTTTTCAAGCACATCATATTAATTAATAATGAACTTTCTGCTCTTGCAGAATTGCGCTCCTCACGTAAGCCACCTATACACTTATATAATTAAAAATTATTTATCACAAATTTTAGCAAACTGTCTCCGTTAATTTTACCTCATTCACTCATTTTTTCGTTTATCCCTAAAACTGTTGCAAAATTACATCTATTGTTCTCTCTCCCATGGATTGTTCTGGACATTCCTTCCTTCTTTGTGAGAGATATATGCAATATAACTTAGGCGCCATTAAAATCACATGTCTCAATCCTCTCACGGTTCTCCCAAAATTCCTTTAAGTATTTGGGCCTTAGGAAGCGTTTCATTTTTAATGAAAACGTCGGCTGTGATTGTTTTTAGCTTGAGCCCTCTCTTCGTCACACAAACCCTTGGCGCAAGTACATTTGTTGTCGGTCTTATCGAGGGCTTTCTTGAGGCGATGACACTTTGCACGCGCGTGTTTGCTGGAATTATCAGCGATCTCATCCACAAAAGAAAAAACATCATTGTTGTTGGATATATTTTTGCCCTCATTTCACGTCCTATCTTAGGGATTGCCGCAAGCCTGGGCGGTTCTACAAGCTTAGGCGGTGTTTTTTTGGGAAGAACATTTGATCGCATCGCGAATGGATTAGATGCGACCCCGCGCGATGCCCTCGTGGGAGATCTCGCCCCTCCCCAGATTAAGGGTGCCTGTTATGGTCTCAGAGAATCCTTGTCTCGCGCGGGATCATTTGCGGGTTCTCTTTTGGCTGTAGCCCTCCTCTGGCTCACGCAAAATAATTATTCGCTTGTGTTTTGGCTTGGCTCAATTCCGACAGCCCTTGCACTTATTGTTCTCCTTTTATTTGTGAAAGATCCGGTGAGTGAAAAATTCCAACATCGGAAAACAAAAAAGAAATTACACCTTAAAGATCTTTTGCAACTCCCAACATTGTTTTGGTTGACACTTCTTTTAAGCGGGCTTTTTATGCTCTCCAATTTTTCTGGCGCTTTTTTGCTTTTAAGGGCCGAACAAACAGGGATCGATCTCCACCTTATTCCTCTCGTTATGGTCGTTCAAAACATTGCAACTGCGAGCACAGCCTACCCTGTGGGCTATCTCTCAGATAAAATGGGGAGACGTTCGATGATGTTACTCGGTATTCTCTGCGTCATCTTTTCAGATTTTCTCTTGGCATCAAATGGATCAATTTACGTTATTTTGGTTGGGGTCTTGCTATGGGGTGTGGAGCTGGGTATTACGCAAAGTATTTTGGCCATTTTCCTTGCTGACGCTTGCCCTCAAGATTTAAGAGGGACAGGGTTTGGCTTGTTTCATCTGACAAATGGTATTTGCATTATTTTTGCAAATCTGCTGGCTGGCTGGCTTTGGAGCGAAATTTCACCCGCCTACATGTTTTATACAAGCGCAGTCCTCGCGGCTCTTTCCAGCCTTGTGTTGCCATTTATACACAAGCAGAAGCGATGAATATCTGATGCATTGAATTATGAAAAAATATATCTTGTTTAATGCTTTTAAAAAAAGTAAGGTATCTAAAAAATTGGAAACTCTTTACGAAAATTTTATGAAAATGAGGCTTATCTCTATGAAATATCGTTCTTTTTATTGGACTCCTACAGTTGTGATCGCGCTTAGCTTTCTCGAAAGTAGTCACGTTTTAGGCGACTCAAAAAGCATTCCCGGTCTTGCGATTGCGCGCTATGCCCTCCCCTCTCTTTCAATGACGCAGGACGAACCTACAAATTCTACAGGAACTGCTGTTGGAAATAAAGTTCTCGAGCTTAAAAAAGAACTCCAGGCTTTAAAAACAAGAACGGCTTCACGTACAGAATCTACCCGTGCTCTTTATGACAGGATGATTACAGAAGTTAGCCAATATCATATTGCTCTTGCTGAAATTGAGGCAAAGCTTCAACTTGGCACAACGCCATCAAATCCTAAGCTTATCGCCCTACGTAATGCAGCTTTTCAAGACTTAGAGCATGCAGCAGGCACCCTCACCGAAATGAATGGACTCGCTGCAGGATTTGCGCAAGATTTTCAACAGTCTAAGTCGCTGATTGCACGCATAGAAGCTGCTTTTCGCATTCCAGGGGCAGTGGACGAGGATCATGCGCACCTTATCCTCCTTTCCGGCGAGATCGCCAATTTAGATGGCACAATAAATCGTGTGTTAACGATTCTCGATGGGAATAGAGAACAGCAAGGGCGGTGGCTTGTTGCTGAAAAATCGCGCTTTGCAGCCTATTCTATAGCCGTTGAAACAGGCAAAATAGGGACTGCCCTGTACAGTTCAGTTGAGCTTCCGAAAATCGCCCCCTTGCCTATAATGCCTATGCGCCCAACAAAAATTGCGGCGTCCGTTCCTGAGCCAATGTCTCACAAGCACCTTCCTCGCAAGTACAAAAATGACGGCAGAAAATCCAAACTCGGGCAACAAGCTGAAAATAATTCTAATGATTCTCTCAAGCCCCTGCCCCTTTCTAAATCAGGCGTCAGCCCCATAGAATCGACGTCTATACCCACAGCATCTCAAGGCTTACCTTCGAGAAATCGAGGGCAAGCCTTGAAAGGCGAAGGGTACATCACTGTAAAAAAGAGAGGCGGAGGAACAACTACTTTTGCGCAGCCAGAGCCACATGTTCTCCCTGTCTCCTCCCCTGTCTCCCCTGTCTCACCCCCTGCTCCTCTTCATGGAGAGGTGACACCGCTTCTTGCTCCTCTTACGCCTCCTGCTCCTCAAGCGTCGATAAAAGAAGCGCCAAAACCTCTACCTGCAGTAGTCGTCGACGCACGTCCGAAAATACAACCTCTCGCTGAGGAAGCAGTGAGCAACAAGGGACAGGAAAAACAACAACGTGCTTCGGCACCATCTCCTTTAACACTCATTTCTTCTGCTGAGATAAGCAAAAAAAGAGCTCCTTTATGTACGTTAGACCCTAGCCAAGAACCATCGAGCCAAAAATGGTTTCTTATGTCTTCTGCTAAACGAGGACTCAAAACCGCCTCGGGTGTTATTGAAATCGTCACGATTATAGGGGCTGGCGAAAAAATGCCTTCCGCACGAGGAGAAGCAGTAAAATCTCTCCTTCTCTCAATGGGTTTAAAGTCTGAACAAATAAAATCTAGTTATGCTAAAAGCGAGACCGAAGCCTCTGGAAAAATTTATATTTTTGGAATGTAGTAGTACAAATCGTAGGTAGCGCCTCTTAAGGGGCTCTCTAACTAACCTCAGTTCGACGTAAGGAACCCTGAAAAAGCAGTATATCGAAAAACAACCTATTGAAAAATATACAAAGCATCCCCCCAGCCGTCCTTGCGAGGAGCGAAGCGACAAAGCAATCCAGAAAAAACCACGCTGTTTCAAGAACTTCCTGGATTGCTTCGCTACGCTCGCAAAGACGGTTGGGGGGATGCTTTCGAATTATTTTCAACGTGTTAGCAGCTAACCCATCTTTTTTTTGACTACTCCTTACGTCGAACTGAGGTTAACTACTTTTCCATCACGTAGGTGCCCGGCGCATCGCGCAAGATTTTATATCCCTGCAAGGGTTGCCCCATCGAAGGAGGTGCGCTTTTGTCTGGCCCATGAAGAACAAGCCACTGCTCCCATACTGGCCACCATGACCCTTTATGCTGCGGAGTGTTCTCACGCCATTCCTCTGGAAAAAGGCATTTATCCGACTTCGTATGGGTGGAAACTTGATAGCTACGATGAGGATGGCCGATGTCGCTGACGATTCCTGCATTATGCCCCCCACTTGTGAGCAAAAATGTAATCTTTGTATCCACAAACAAATGGATCTTGTAGACAGATTTCCAAGGGGAGATATGATCTTTTTGCGTGGCGACAACAAAAAGCGGCACAGAAATCTCCTTTAAAGAAATGGGTTTTTTTTCAACTGTCATCTTTCCATTTGTAAGATTGTTATGGAGGAAGAGTTCGCGTAGATACTCTGAATGCATTTTATAAGGAAGGCGCGTCGCATCCGCATTCCATGCCATCAAATCCGTAAAATGAAGACGTTTTCCCAAAAGATATCTTTCAATCATCTTTGACCAAATAAGATCATAGGAACGCAGCATATTAAACGTGCCGGCCAAACGAGAAGAATCGAGGTACCCCTTGTCCCACATAATGTCTTCAAGAAAGGTGATTTGGCTTTCATCAATAAAAAGGAGCAACTCTCCCGCATCTTCATAATCAACTTGTGACGCAAAAAGTGTTACTGTTTTTAAAAGCGTGTTCTCATCCCGCGCCATGGCTGCGGCCGCCATTGAAAGCAATGTTCCTCCTAAACAATAGCCTACGGCATGTATTTTAGACTTTGGCACTATCGCAGAAATTGCAGTTAAGGCATTCATAATTCCCAAGTTTAAATAATCTTCGAAGCTCAAATCACGATCTTTTGAACCTGGATTTTTCCATGAGATCATAAAAACCGTATGACCCGCTTCCACCAAATATTTTACGAGCGAATTATGTGCCGATAAATCGAGTATATAATACTTCATAATCCAGGCTGGAATAATAAGGATGGGTTCACTGTAGACTTCTTTTGTGAGGGGACTATATTGGATAAGCTCAATAAGACGATTCTGATAGATCACTTTTCCTTTTGTGGTGGCTAAATTTTTCCCCAGCTGAAAATCTTCCATCCCCACGGGACCTTCTTTCTTTAAGAAACGTGTGAGATCTTCTGCAAAATTATTGGCGCCTTCTATGAAGTTCATTCCCTTGAACGTGACCGTTGTTTGAACAACATGTGGGTTTGTAAAAGGAAAATTAAGCGGCGCCCACATATCAAGAATTTGGCGCGTCACAAAAGGAACGACCGCAGCGTGGTGCCCAGAAACGCCGCGGACGGTGCTGGTTGCCTCTACCCACCATTCTTCCGTCAACAAGTAAGCCTGTTGGTAAATATTATAAGGCCACGTTTTCCACCCTTCATCCGAGAACCGTGTGTCCTGGGGCGGGGGATGTATGCATTCCTCGCTCTGAATACCGGTGATAGCCCACAAAGAATAATCGGCAAGACTTGAGACTTTTCTGAGGGCGTTTTCCGCAAGAGCCAATTGTTTTCCGGGAGAAAGAGCGAGATGCATCGTCCAATCTGTATAAGCAGCGCTCAGAGAGGCGGGAGACAGCGCCCAAAATTTGCCGAGTCGTGCATGGAATTCACGATCAAACGCTGTTGTAAATTGGTGATCACCTGATAGCTGCTGCGTGGGTTCAAAAACGGATTGCGTATGATAATCTACAAAATTGAGATCAGTATCCGTCAATGATTCTGTAAAGGATAAAGAGAGTGTATCAAGCGACTGTCGTTTTTCTGGCCGTTGTTTTTCTTTTTTGCTTTTGGGCATGATAATCTTTATCCCTATGAGATTCGCATAACCCGCGTTACTTTAATGGCAGTTTGTAAAGTTTTTTTCTACAAAAGCATTTAAATTATTCACTTCCCATTTAAGAGCTGTACTCGTTGCTTCAGTTGTTGTTTGCAGTGTCGCTAGATTCATTTTTTCATAATATTTTGTCATTGCTATAAGCCTATTAAGGGTCGTTTGAAGATCTGTAATTATTTTAGTAGCTGCTTGTTTGTCAGCTGCACATTTGGGAGAGGTAGTCTGTGCTCCCGCAAAGCTTGAGCAACTCAGCACGCTCACAAAAGCAAGTGCGGGTATAAGTTTTTTCATTGGTATCATCTTCATTGTTTTCTCCTTTGTTTGTTTTAAGAGTATGACAGAAAAAAATTAAAAAAGAGTAAAAGGTGGTGGTCTGTTGATTGCTTGCGCTTTCTCATAAATCCTGTAAAATCACCTGGATAAATAGGAGAAACATCCATGCCAAACAACCAACCCCGCATTTTCTTAAACGTTAAGATGCCGGGGGAGACGCCCTTTACCCTAACGACTTTTCATGGCCGCGAAAAGATTTCCACTCTTTTTGAATATACCCTGATCATAACGGCGCAAAGCCGTGAGGTCAGCTTCGATTCCCTGATGGGAGAAGCGGCAACCGTGTCACTGCGTATCGGTTCTCAAGAACAGACCTACAACGGCATCATCGGCCAGTTTGAACAAGATGACACCCCTTTTGCGCCTCTGGATGCCCCCACAGTTTATCGCGCCACCCTTTATCCAAACCTGTGGCTGTTAACGTTTTCAGGGCAGTGCCGCATTTTTCAAAACAAATCCGCCCTTGATATTATTAAAAGCGTTCTCGATGAACATCACATCAGCTATGCGGATCAAGTGGGAAGTGCGGGCAGGGCATCGCGCGAATTTTGTGTTCAATACAATGAAACGGATTTCAATTTCATTTCGCGACTCATGGAGGCTGAAGGGATTTTCTATTTCTTCCTGCAAGAAGAAGCGGGCCATCGCCTCGTCCTTGCTGATAGTGCTGAAGCGCACCCTTTTTGCGCTCACGCGTCTTCCGTCAGCTTTCATGACGCCGCCGACGCTGATCAAGTGTTGGTTGCGGTCAGCTCCTGCTTTATTCGCCAGCGCATTGTTTCTGAAAATAATACGCTGAAAAGCTATAATTATTTGACGCCTCAAACGGCTCTGAAGGCGCTCTCCGCAGGACGCGCGGACGCAAAGGGCGGGGACATTACGCGATATGCTGAGGTCTATGATACCCAATCGCGCGGCGATGCCCTTTCGAAGGTGCAAATCCAAGCCATGGAAGCACCGCAAAAAATGGTGGAGGGCATATCGACCGTTCCTTTTTTCCTTGCGGGGCATAAATATGGCCTCAAAGGCCATCCTCGGGAGGACGCAAACATCACCTACGTTTTGGACGAAGTCGTGCACGAGGCCCATCTTGAGAAGCATCTTTATCGCAATCGCTATACCGCCTTTCCTGCAAGTGTCGCCTACAGGCCCCCGCAAAAAACGCCCAAACCCCACATCTATGGGACGCAAACGGCAAAAGTCACCGGTAAGCCCGAGGAAGAAATTTATACGGAAGAATATGGCCGCATTAAGGTAAAATTTCATTGGGACCCCTCAGACCGCAACGACGAAACGACGTCTTGTTGGATTCGCGTCGCAACGCTGTGGGCGGGGAAAACATGGGGGACGTTATTTACCCCCCGCATCGGTCACGAGGTGGTCGTCTCATTTATTGATGGGGACCCAGACAAGCCCATCGTTGTGGGATCTGTTTATAATGGCGACAATAAACCACCCTATTTGCCAAGCACCCCCACAAAATCAACGCTTAAATCACAAACCAGCAAAAAAGAAGGCGTTGAATCCCCTGGGTTTAATGAGTTTCGCTTTGAAGATAAAAAAGGCTCGGAAGAAATTTATATCCATGCCCAAAAAGACTTTAAGGTGGACATACAAAACAACTATGACATTTCAATTGTCGGGGGAAACCGTACAATCGTTCTTAAATCAGAAGCAGAAAAGGAAGAAGAACGCGCCGGCGAACAAAGTAACGACAGTTTAAAATTGATTAATGGAAATAAATCATTGCAAATTATAAAAGGAAATTATTCGATACAACTCGACGAAGGTAATATAACGGTGAAGTGCGCCAAAGGTAACGTGAGCTTCGATGTTGATGGCAATGTCTCCTTTAAATGCACAGGAAATTTTGGGGTAGATGCGGCCAAAGCCATTTCTTTCAAAGCAGGCGAGATGATCAAGGCAGAGGCCGGTACTGATGTTTCAGTGACGGCGGGCGCAGCACTCACGATGAAAGCGGGTGCCGATGTTTCGGTGACAGCGGGGGCGGCGGCGACCATGAAAGCGGGCGCGGATTTTGCGGTGACAGCGGGAGCTGCGGCATCCGTGACCGGCGGCGGCGACGCATCGGTTGAGGGCGGCGGCGCTCTCAGTTTAACCGGTGGGGGGACTGCCTCTTTAAAGGGCGCCACGGTTGAAGTTGCGGGCGCCTTGATAACCTTGAATGGATAAGGGATGTAGAAATAATAAAATTACCCTTTATTCGAGAAATTTAAGTGTCAGGTGCAAGTTATTTTGAGAACCGAAACGCAAGCGTAGCCTGAGCTACGTGCGTATCGGAAGCGGAAAAATAACGCTGCAGATGGCGCTTAAATCGAAGAAGAAAGGGTGATTTTATTGTTTCTACATCCCTAAATCCCTTACTGTAAAATGGGGGTCTCTTTAACAAGTGTAAAGTTAATATCGCCTACACTATACTGACAGCTATCCGGACTCAGCAATTCCTGCGTTACTTTGTCTTCTTCTTGCGTTACTCCGATTATTCTTTCACCTCGGATGCTTGGGTTCTTTAAAATAGAAAGCTCAGTTTCCGTTATAGGATCTTTTGTATGAAAAGTTAAATGCGTGGTGAGGTCTGTATAGGTGGCTACATCCTCCATTGTATTAAACTTTCTTACAAGTTTGCTTAATTCCAAACTTGAACCATGGACATTGGGGAAATCTGCTGAGCAGTCTGCCGACAGAACAGGCCTAGTAGCTAAAAAACTACACACGACAAAGGTCCCCAGTGTTGCTTTTTTCATTGTATTCTTCATTTTTTCCTCCTATTGTTGATAAAGATATCCTTAGGATAAAGATATCATATAATTCTTAATAAATAATGAACAACGGGTAACGCGTAGCGTGACGATAGAAATTCTCCCCAACACAAAGAGATTTGTTGGCGAAATAAAAGATAATAAAAGACATGGCGTCTTAGAGCAATACGATGAGAACGCAAATCTAAAGGCTATCCAATCTTTTGAAAAGGGTGTTCTTCATGGGGAATCCGCGCGCTTTGAATCCCCGGGCTTGCTGAAAGAAAAAATGCAGTATCACGAGGGTGTGCCTCATGGTCCAGCTGAATTTCATAAAAGGGGCACGCCCCTGCTCGCCACGTATTTTCATCACGGAAAACAGCATGGCGAGGCGACGTTGTTTGATGAGGCCGGCCTCGTGCGCGCAAAAGTCAACTATGTGCAGGGGGCGAAACACGGACCCTCAACGTCATACGATGCGCTGGGGAGGGTTAAACGCGTTGTGCACTATGACCAGGGGCTGCTGCATGGCCCGACCATCAGTTACTATCCGAATGGAACACTGCTTGAAACAGGAATGTATGTTGCAGGCAAGCGCCATGGGGAGTTCAAGTCCTATTACGAAAATGGGGTGGTGCGACTGCTTTTGGTTTATGACCGCGGACGCCTTGTTCGAGGGCCGCAGCACTTTGATGCGGCCGGTAATCCAACAGCGATCGGAATTGAAAGATGACGCTTGCTGTCGTTGGCGTCACCTCAGCCATTCAATGTGCTTTTGGGCTTGCGCCATCACCCCTGATTGTTCTGCCCGATCGAACGGTCATGGCCGAGGTCATGCTGATGGGGAACATTACGGACATGATTCCCATTGCGAACATTGAGCCATTTGCTGAATGCATTTCGCTTACAAATCCAATGGTTCTTATGGCAACTATTGCAGCATCAGGGATATTGCAACCGCAACCCTGTATTCCCGTGATTGTCGATCCTTGGGTCTCCGAGGCGCTGGACGTTCTCGTGGAAGGCCCCCCGGCGATCGATCAAACAGCCATCATTATGTGCATTTGGGCAGGTGTTATTCATGTTGATGAGCCAGGGAATTTTACCGTGATGGTGCCGTGATTGACGGCTTATACAGGCTTATAACCCTTCCAGGGACTTTCACGGGATTGTGAAATAACCTACTGGTGCAAATCACAGATAACGCATCTTAAGTAGGTGTTATTTTCTCCGAAGGAGTTCTTCCACTTTACCTCTCCCCTTGTGGGAGAGGTCGCCCCGAAGGGGCGGGTGAGGGGTACTACAGTGTTCAGTATCCAGTGTTACAGAATTTAAGGAGTTTGAAGGTTGAGACATTTTGTTTCGCTCTTTTACTTTCTTAATTCTGCAACACTGCAACACTGACTTCTGGATACCCCTCACCCGCTGCTGCGCAGCGACCTCTCCCACAAGGGGAGAGGTAAAGGAGCTGAGCTTCCATGGCAGCCCATAGGAGGACGCAAGACCGCAGATAACGTTAAGATGCGTTATCTGTGATTTGCACCACTACGGAGGAAGAATATAGTGAGACACACTTATGTGATCTTACATTTATGATGCATATCACGAGATTTGTGTGCCGTCAACTTTTATTTTTCTATTTTTTGGTCAGTTCAGAGATTAATTAATATGGAAAAGATTTATGTATAATTCGAATGAATTTCTCAAAATCTTCTTTGTCCAGGGCTTTTCCAAAATAAAATCCTTGAATAACATCGCATTTCATTTGCTTGAGAAAATCGAATTGTTGCTTGGTTTCGACCCCTTCAGCAAGGACTGCATATTTTAAACTATGAGACATATCAATAATGGCTTGTATAATGAGTTCATCGTTGTTGTCTATGTTAATATTTTGAATAAACGACTGATCAATTTTCAATCTATCAACGTGAATTTTATTGAGATTACCTAATATAGAATTACCCGTTCCGAAATCATCCAATGCAATTCTGACGCCTATCTTACTAATTTCATTGATTTTTTGTGCAATGCCTGGATTATTAATAATGACGTTTTCTGTTACTTCAATTTCAAGGTATTGGGGTTCTAATCCAGTCTCTTTTAAAATTTTTTTGATGACACCTACAAATCCATCAAATTGTAGTTGTTGACCAGAAACATTCACGCCTATATGAAAAGTGGGAAATCCATTTTCTTGCCATCGCTTGCTTTGCCTGCAAGCTTCTCGAAGGACCCATTCACCTATAGGGATAATAAGCCCGGACTCTTCAGCAATGGGAATAAAATCATTAGGAAGAACAAGGCCACGCTTGGGATTATTCCAGCGAATAAGGGCCTCGGCAGCAATGATCTTACTGGTGTCTATATTTAACTCAGGTTGGTAACATAAATAAAATTCCTGCCTTTCAAGCGCTTGATGCATTTCATTTTCTATTTCCAGCCGCGTCAGCGTTTTTTGATTGAGTTCGGGTGAGTAGAGTTGGAACTGATTGCCACCTAATCCCTTTGCTCGGTACATTGCAAGATCGGCATTTCGAAGTAAGATCTCTGTCGTTATCCCATCTCGAGGATAGAAAGTAATGCCGACACTTGCTCCAATCGTAATATTTCTTTTTGCGATAATGAAAGGTTTTTTAAAAACATCCAATAACTTTCTGACGACTTTTGTTATTTCTGCTTCATTCTTTAATCTGGGGATAACGATAACAAACTCATCACCCCCTTGTCTTGCAATCGTATCTTCTTCTCGAAGGACGCTCTGCAGACGCATTGCAATGGCCTTTAGAAGCTCATCGCCCACTTGGTGATCGAAGCTATCATTGACAAGTTTGAATCTATCTAAATCAAAAAATAAGATGCCAACAATCTGGTCATTGCGTTTTGCTTGGATAGTAGCTTGTTGAATGCGATCATATAAGAGGACGCGATTAGGAAGGCCTGTCAAAGAATCATGGGTTGCTTGTATTTCTAGTTGTTTTTCAAGGTGAATTCGCTCGGTAACATCACGAAAACTCAACACCCGCCCAATTGTTTTTTCCTCGAGTTTTTGAGGTTGAGTGTATTGTTCAAAAATACGATCGTCTTTAAAACCAAGGAGACAGATATCTACTTTTTCCTGATCCTGTGCTATTGTTTTTATTGCTTTTAAATACTCTTGTGGCTTACTGAGTTGAACTGCCATGCATTTTAATACTTCATCAAACTCCGTTACTGTTTTCTCGGAGAGAGGAATCTGCCACAAGTCAGTGAATCTTTTATTAAAATCAATGACCTTCCCTTTATTGTTGATGACAATAATGCCGTCATTTGAAGATTCAAGGGTTGAACGCGTGAGTGAAAGAGAATAATGAAGAGAGGCAGTTCTTTCTTCTACCTTTTGTTCAAGAAGAAGCATCTGGCTTTTTACTTGGCGCATCAGATCCCATTTTTTGGTCAGAGCTGTTGCAAGCTGACGGACCGCCGTGTTGTCAAATGGCTTTTTTAAAATGAGAAGGTTCGCAGACACCCCCAATTTCTCAACTGTTTCTTCCCAATTGTAATCGGAATAGGCCGTACAAATAACAACTTGAATATTTGGATCTACCTCCCAAATATTTTTGATCGTTTCAATGCCATCCCATCCTGGTGGCATGCGCATATCCACAAAGGCAAGGGCATAGGGTGTTCTATTTTTTAATCCAACTTTTATTTTTTCAAATCCTTCTTTTCCTTGGATTGCCGTATCGATAGAAAAATGCGGGAAATGAATCTCTTCTTTATTTTCCTTACCAAATAATTTTTCTTCTAAGAAATTTAAATCTCCGGTATTTTCTATAGGGGTTAATATTTTTATAAAATCTTGATGGATTGCGGGATTATCATCAATAATGATAATTCTAAACTTTATTTTTTCACCCAATTGTTTTCTTTTCATTCTAAGGTCCCTGAATTAATGAAGATTGGTATGCCTCTATTTTAGGAAAGGTAAGTGTGAAGGTGGCGCCTTTTCCAATTCCTTCACTTTGGGCAATTAACGATCCTCCGAAGTCTTTCGCGTGTAATGCACACATGTGCAAGCCTAGACCATGCCCTTTTGTTTTTGTTGTAAATCCCATCGAAAAAAGTTTTGGAAGATTCTCTTCCAAAATACCAATTCCATTGTCTTTTACCGTAATCGTAATCATTTTTTTTGCTTTATTTTCTTTGAGAAAAATACTTATTATTTTTTTATCAATGTCGGAATTTTCATTTACTGCTTCTGTTGCATTTTTAATGAGGTTAATTAAAATTTGAAGAAGTTTAATTTTATCGATAAGGACAGGGGAGATATCTTGATATTTTTTTTCAAGACGAATGTCATATTGGATAAAAGCTGTCGAGGACATTCTCAATGCCTCTTCAATTACTTGGGAAAGAAGTACATTTTCTGTTATTCCTGCAGGTTGACTCATCTCATTCTGTGTTATGAGGATGTCATTGATATGGGATATATTTTTGCTCGTATTTTCTATTTCTTGAACGATAGCATCATATTTCTTTTTTACATTTTGAAATAATATTATGAGATATTCGGGAATTAGTTTTCCTTGAGGATCTTGATACAAATATTCACCGAGGTTGGCTTTATTTTTTTCTAAAAGAGTCATAATTTTTTCAAATTTTTTGAAGTCCGATTGGGCTACAAGTTCTCTTAAAAGCTGAACCGAAACATTGGCACTATTTAATATATTTCCGACATTATGAAGCGTTGATGCTGCAAGATCCGCCATTCCCGCCATATGGGCCATTCCTGCCATACGGGCGGATACAATCAATTGCTGCTGCAAGGCTGTGAGTTCTTGCTCGTCTTTTTTGCGATCTGTGATATCAAGAGCGGTTCCTCGTAAAATAGGAAAATCATTGCGCAAGGTACGTTGGCAAGTAACATGAAGCCAACGATACTCTCCATCTGCATGTTTTGTTCGTAATTCATATTCATAATTCTTGTTTTCCTGAATTGCTTTTTCAAGTAAACTCTTCACACGCGCACGATCTTCCGGATGAATCCTTTTTAAAGCCTCTTGATAATTGGGAATGGTACTGCCTGGCGTTAGCCCCTGAAGAAGATAGAGTTCTTTTGACCAAAAAACTTTCTCATGTTTAAGATCAAGCTCCCAATATCCAAGTTTGGCAATATGCTGTCCGGTTTCTAATCTCTCGTTTAACTCGTTAAGTTCTTGTGAAGAAAGAACCAGGGAACGTTCAAGGAGATAGCGCTCGTCATCTATGTCTGTGTACACCTTATTAACTCTATCGATAAATGATACCAGTTGTTCGGGAGTGACATAAGGGTTGTCTGGATTTATATTTAGTTTTTGTAACTGTCTTGCGAGAAGTTTATTTAATTCCATCATTTTTCGGACAAGGTGGTGATCGTCATCGTTTGATTATGTAAGTCACAATTTCCTTCGATAACTGGAGATAATTCTCCATAAGAGTAAAAGCCAACTTGTTTTGTCTCTTTAGGTAACATCTCCAACATGACTTCAAGTTCTTCCTCGGTTCTCTCGCCGAGAAGGAGTCGCCGCCCAATGCAACTAATAGCCACAGAAAGGACAGGACCTTTATGCTGATTGATTGTGGCAACTTTTCCCGCCTCGCCAGCACTTGCGATCAATCGGTCAAAATTCGCTCGCATAAGTTGAGCCCGGTAGCCCATGGGCATTTCACCGGCAAAAATAAGCGATTGGTCCTCCTCATTTACTGCTAAAATCGTTCTTACAAGATGTCTTGTATCGGATTCATTCTCGCGTATTGCTAAAGGGAAAAGGAGACCACTTGAAGGAAGTCCTTTAGCTTTTTCGCCAAGGTATTCCTTGTAAAGTGTAAGAGCGGGCCTGCCATCAAGTTCATAGAGAATATTATTCTTTGCGCGCGTAATATAACGCTCGGGGCCAAATATATCCCAGCCCCCTCGAGAGGCGTAACCAATTTGGATGTTATCTCCATAAAACCCAACAGCCACAACACTATTTTTAAAAATTTCCCCCTGAAAGATCGTCCATGTTTCTTTAAACCGCGGCCCATCTCCAGCGAGCCCTCCGGTAATGACGACATTTTCTTGTGAAATTTTATTGAGTCCATCTACGAGTGCTGAACCGTTGATAGTCAAGCCTTCGGATAAAACAAGAATTCCCTTGAGATCTTTTCTGTTGAGTTGTTGCGCTATGCGTTCACCTGCATCCAACGAGTCCTCCGTCTTGAGAATACTCGTTTTTACAATTTGAAGAGGGGTACCCTTAAATTGCGCCACAGCAATAGACAAACTCTTATCTTTGATATTATCCCCTGCTATTTCTCCTGCAGTTGAACATCCTATTATTTTGGACAAGGGATACTGTTTGGAGAGTTCCTTAAGGGGCGAGAGATCATTAATCATTTCTGGCGCTGCGAAAATCAAAATCAGTGTTTGCTCTGAATCTAAATCAGGGAGGGTCTTAACAGACCATCCGCTATCCTTTGAGTAGGTAAATGTTTCTAATATCACTTTCAGCTCCTCATTTATTTGTCTGCCTATAGCCATAATTATGGAGGAAAAATTTAAATAAATGATTAAGAATATGAAGTGGTCAAATTGATTCTTAATGCTGTGATTTTATCAGGGGCTCATCAGGCCCATGCTTGCCGCAGGCTCTTCTTTATGAGCCCCCCTATCGATAAGCTTCATTCGCACGCCATGAAAGGCTTCTCCTTTTTTCTTTGCAATCTTAAAAGGTGTTTCCCCTTGATGATTCCGTCGTGCCGCCTGTATACCGGGGATGTGAAGAAGCCTTAAAGCGCATTCAGGAGATCTTTCGCAGGCATAATGTAAAGGAGTATTCCCCTCAGAATCTGCGGTATTTGGGTCAGCCTCAGTCGCCTCAAGTAAGTGCACCCTATAAGGACTCCCCCGTTTAACACCAAGACAGAGTGCTGTTTCACCATTTTCATTTTGAGCGTTCAAAAATGTAGAACGCCTCTGCTCTGAAAATTTTTGTACTTCCTCTCCTATATAGTTATAAATATTCAACCCTTGTTTGATAGTGTGTTCTGCCATGATACGATGTAGAATCGTATTACCGGTAGCGTCTTGTTTTGTCAAAGAGGCCCCACACCTGTGAAGGTGCTTGATTTTTTGTTCTGCATCGTTTGTCCCTAAAGCAAGGTGCAAAAGGGGTGTACCAAAACAATCCGTTGCATCAGGAAAAATTTCAACGCCCAGCTCATTTGTCAAAAATGTTACCTGTTCCAAAGTCCGTGTCCGAATTGCATGACTCAGAAGCGTCTCTCCACTTGAATCTATGGCGGTTTGAAAAGTCATGATTTTATCTTCATCATATAAACTTAAACGATCCAGCATTTTTTCGAAGTGCTCTTTCTGAACAACAAGCCACTGTTCCCGGGCATCAGGCTTATCGTATTCAGCAAGAATAGACCCAAGGTCGCCGCCATCTTGCACCAGGGTTAAAGGCGTCTGGCCCGCTTTGTTTTGCGCGCGAGGCGATAACCCCCATTCCACGAGCCGTTTACAGGCCGCACCGCACCCTGCTTGAACTGTATAATGCAACGCCGAATTTCCCTCTGCATCAACGGCAAAAATATTTGCACGACAGGCATAAAGCATGATGAGTGCGGGATTTTGGTGCATCTTTTTTGCGGAAAAAATACCTGCGGTTGTTGCTGCCAAAAGAAAGGGGGTGCGGCCATATTTATCGCGCGCTTCTATATTTGCGCCCCTCCCGAGCAGTAGCGTTATAGCGGTGGTATCTTCCTTGTAAGCAGCCGTATGAAGCGGCGTGCGTCCCTCTGCGTCCGGAATGTCTTTCCTCGCGCCTTTAAAGCAGTTCCATAGAGGACCATCACTCGCGTCAGGGTTTCTGCTGGAGACGAAGCAATGCAAGGAGGTTCTGCCCAGGCTATCAGTTCTGTTTCTTAATGAGGGAGCGCGTGATAGAATGTATTCTAATAATTCAGCATCTCCCAGATGAGTGGCTAAATGGACAAGTGTCGTGCCATTCCTCAAATTATTTCCTGGTTCTACTTCTGGTTCTGAAATTTCAATTTTCACGCGTGCCAATATATCGTTAGATATATTCGAAAGACTACCGTAAATGATCCTTACGGCTTCTGCCACATCTCTCCAACCACCCAGATAAAAAAGCGGAGGAACACCATTGACCCTAACAAAAGGATTAGTATCCACTTTGAGAAGTGCTTTGAAAGCAGCGATGTGTTCGTCTTTCGCAGCATAATAGAGAAGCGTTTTCCCTTCTTCATCTGGACCATTGGGATCGAGACCAAGGGATTTGAGGAGATCGATAGTGTCCGCACGACCTACAACATGAGAGAGGAGGAAGCTTGTCTTGGCCCCTAAAGCCACGAGCGCTTTCACGGCAGCCCAATTTCCTATGGTTATAGCAATTTTAAGAGGCGTACGCCCGTCATCGTCTTCACCATCGATCTTAGCACCACGATTCATAAACCATCCCATGGTCACCAATAGCTTATCCTGTTTTTCTTGTTCCATGACGGCACCATCGCCAAGCGTTCCTCCATCCCATAAAACCAACTGATGCAGTGGCGTCACATTCTTTGCGTCACAAGCATTGGCCTGACAATCATCGCGCTCGACCAACAAATATTTAATGAGATCAAGGAATTGTGTTTTATGAACAGGTTCTGTGGCCTCTGAAAGCCCTGCGACAGCGTAATGTAGCGGTATCTTCATCACCTCAGGATCATCGACAGCATTGATACTATCCCCCTGCGCAAGGCGATCCTGTGCAGCAGCCAGATTTGCAATCGCACAAGCCCAATGGAGGAGAGGCTGATCTGGACAGCCCGGCATTTTTGCAAACCCTTTCATTTGCTTCAATTGCCCAACGTTGTCTTCTGTTATAAAACTTGGCACGAAAGGTGATACGGGAACCGCCGCAGCTCTGGCCCTCTCTTCGAGAAGATGCGTAGCGCTGTCGTCTCGCTTGAGGCTAAAATTTCTTTGTTTTGGGGAAGGTGTTGTTGAGGGAGGCTTAGCACTCTCTCGCGTCAACGGCACTGATCCGCGTCGTCCTTCACTAAGAAGGCTCGGAGAACTTTGAGCATGCAGCAGTTGTCTTGGGGGAGGGCGTCGTGGAAACGCTGCCGTTAGAGATTGCGCAGGGGGTAGTTCTAAGACAGAGCCCTCTGGTAAAGGACTGCGTTCTGCAGGACCCGCAGATGATCTCGACATTACTGATGGTGCGCTTATCGCCTCTATCGCTTCTTCGCTTATCCGCTCTAGGGTTTGTATGTTTTGACCGTATCCCTTTGCTGCTAAAGCAGCTAAAACATCGATACCTTTATTTGTCTGTGATTGCGGTGATGAGGCGGATGTTCCACGAACCCCATGCTTTTGTCTGAGAACAGCAATGCGGCGTCCGCCACCGGGCGATGGGGGTGCAGGAGAAGCTTCCTTTAGTTCTTTTGCCACCTTATCTGATTCACCTGCCTTACCTGAAGCCAAAACCACCGACAGAGGAAAAACCGAGAGGATACTGACAAGTACGCCTCTATAAAATTTTTTTTTTACATCCATATGCCGTTCTCCCTTTTTAACGAGATATCTTTCTATAGAGTGTGCAAGTTTTTTTGATTGATGGCAAGCAGCATAGAATGACTCTTTTAGCGTTTTGAAAAGGATAGATTTTTATCTCAAGCTGGGATAAATTTTAGAGCCTTCTCAATCTTTCGCATCTTTCAACATTTGACGGATTTCTTTTCGAAGTTCAGGGGTATCTTTTTCCCCATGGGAGCTGACCGCATGTTCTGACGCAGCTTTAATGACTTCGTCTTCCGTACCAGATATGGCAAGGGAGCACTTGTTTTCACTGGGGAACCATCGGCAATCGATGGTTTTTCTCTTCTGTTCCATGAATGACCTCATATGTTAAAAGGGATAGAAGTAAAAATGAGGCCCCTTATCGGAAGCCTCATTTTATACGTATTACACGTCAAAAACGCAAAACCTATCGGTTTTGTGGTTTTTTAGGTTCTTGTGGTCTACGTGGGTCTTGTGGTTGTGGTCTTTTTGGATCCTGAGGACGACGTGGATCTTGTGGTTGTGGTCTCTTTGGATCTTGTGGTCTCTTTGGTTCATTTTGAAAAGTCATTGTAGTTCTCCTTTTTCAGTTTAAGTTAACGCAATTTCACTTGCGCCTATTTTTAAATTATCATAATAGTATTAATTTTCAGTAAATATTATAATCTAAATAATTAAAAATCTAATTTCTTGCTCCTAAATGGGTAATAACACACTGGACAGTCAAGAAAAAGTCTATATACTCACAAAAGTATATTAAAAAGGAAGACCATACCATGATTGATCATATCTCTTTTGCTGTGAAGGATTTTCAACAAAGCCTTCATTTTTACGACCAAACACTGGACATTCTCGGTTACAAACGTTTGTTGGCTTTTGATAACGAGGGTCATCAGGTGGCTGGCTATGGAAAAGAGGGTAGACCTTCCTTTTGGATTGGCCAAAAAGCCCATCTTACCGCAGAAGATATGAAAGAATGCGTAGGGCAAGCGGCCGGATTTCACGTTGGATTTGTGGCACCGACCGTCGCGTCCGTTCATGCATGGCACACAAAATGCTTAGAGGTGGGCGGAAAAGATAACGGTGCCCCCGGTCCACGCGCCGAATACCACCCGGGCTATTATGGCGGCTTTATCATCGACCCGAACGGGTGGCGCATCGAAGCGTGCTTTCAGGACTATCAAGGATAGTAGGGGCTCTCTAACAATAAAATCACTCTTTAGAAGCAATTTGATAACACTAATATTGTGAAGTTATTATATATTCAATAGCAAAAGAATTATTTTAATTAATTTAAAAATACCCCTCACCCGCCCCTTCGGGGCGACCTCTCCCACAAGGGGAGAGGTAAAGGAGCGCCGGGTTCTGTTCTTTTACCTCTCCCCTTGTGGGAGAGGTCGCCCCGAAGGGGCGGGTGAGGGGTAATAAAAAAAGAAGTATTAATAATGTATTCATTTCTATTACTTAAGGGGCTTCAATCACAAGCGATTTCTTGTTCGCCGTTACGTGAACCGTTTGCCCATCACGGATTTTGCCCTCTAAAATCATCACCGCGAGCGGGTTTTGGAGTTCCCGCTGGAGGGTGCGCTTGAGAGGGCGCGCGCCATAGGCCGGGTCGTACCCCTGGTCACCCAACCAATGCAGCGCTTTCTCATCAATATCAAGCGTGATTTTTCTGTCCCTTAAGAGGCCCGCAAGCCGCTGCAGCTGGACCTTCACGATGTCTGTCATATCCTCACGCGAGAGCCTGCGGAACAGCAATATCTCGTCAATGCGGTTCAAGAATTCGGGGCGGAACGCGGACCGCACGATCTCCATGACTTGCTCCCGCACTTTTTCCGACGGCTCCCCCGGATGCTCAACCAAAATCGAACTCCCCAAATTGGATGTCATGATGATCAGCGTATTGCGAAAATCAACCGTCCTGCCTTGCCCGTCCGTAAGGCGCCCCTCATCAAGAACCTGCAGCAAAATGTTGAACACATCGGGATGCGCCTTTTCGATTTCGTCAAACAAAATCACCTGATAGGGCCGCCGTCGTACGGATTCTGTGAGCGTCCCGCCTTCTTCGTATCCCACATATCCAGGGGGCGCCCCGAGCAGTCGCGCAACGGAATGCTTTTCCATAAACTCTGACATATCGATGCGCGTCATGGCCGTCTCGTCATCAAAGAGGAATTCAGCCAGTGCTTTGCTAAGCTCGGTTTTACCGACCCCTGTAGGCCCTAAAAACAAAAAGGAGCCAATGGGACGGTCCGCATCCTGCAACCCTGCGCGCGCTCGCCGCACGGCTTGGCTGACGGCTTGCACCGCCTCGCGCTGTCCAATAACGCGCTTTTGAAGGTTCGTTTCCATCAACAAAAGTTTTTCGCGCTCCCCTTCGAGCATTCTATCCATCGGAATGCCTGTCCACCGTGACACGATGGAGGCGATGTCGTCAGCCGTGACTTCCTCCCTAATTAATTCTTCGTGCGACCCTGCTTCAACTTCCTTCAGTGTTTTCTCAAGGTTAGGGATCACCCCATACATCAGTTCGCCGGCCTTGGTGAGATCCCCCTCGCGCTGCGCAATTTCCAGGGCATGCCGCGCCTGATCGAGCTCCTCTTTCATCTTATGAATGCCCGAGAGCTTAGTCTTTTCCGCCGTCCAAGAGGCCGTTAACACACTGGCATGGGATTCAAGGTCGGCCAGTTCTTTTTCGAGAACGCCCAGACGATCTTTTGATGCCTGATCTTTTTCGCGTTTCAGCGCCTCTCGCTCAATCTTCAGTTGGATAATGCGCCGATCGAGCTCGTCGATTTCTTCGGGTTTTGAGTCAACCTCGATGCGAAGACGGCTGGCGGCCTCATCCATAAGGTCGATCGCTTTATCCGGCAAAAAGCGATCCGTGATGTATCGGTTCGACAAAGTCGCCGCCGCCACAATTGCGCCGTCGGTGATGCGGATGCCGTGGTGCAGTTCATACTTTTCTTTGAGGCCACGCAAGATCGAAATGGTGTCTTCGACGGTGGGTTCACCCACAAAAACGGGCTGAAAGCGGCGGGCGAGTGCTGCATCTTTTTCGATATGCTTACGATATTCATCAAGCGTTGTGGCACCTACGCAGTGCAGTTCCCCGCGCGCAAGGGCGGGTTTCAGCATGTTGGACGCATCCATCGCGCCCTCCGCCTTTCCTGCGCCCACAAGGGTGTGGAGCTCGTCAATGAACAGCACAATTTCGCCGGCACCGTGTGTGATTTCCGAGAGAACGGCTTTGAGGCGTTCTTCGAACTCGCCGCGGTATTTCGCCCCCGCAATGAGCGCGCCCATGTCAAGGGACATGAGGCGAATGTTCTTGAGGGTTTCGGGGACGTCCCCTTTGATAATCCGGTGGGCGAGGCCTTCCACGATCGCCGTCTTCCCAACGCCTGGCTCCCCAATGAGGACGGGGTTATTTTTTGTGCGACGCGAGAGGACCTGGATGGTACGGCGGATTTCTTCGTCCCGCCCGATAACGGGATCGAGTTTCCCTTGTCGTGCGAGGGCGGTCAGATCGGTTGCGTATTTGTTGAGGGCATCGTACTGCGCTTCAGCTGTCGCGGAATCCGCGCGCCGTCCTTTGCGCATTGTCGCGATGGCAAGGCGAATGCCCTCGGGGGTGACGGATGCCGCGGCCAAGATTTTTCCCGCGTCTGTGTCCTTTGAAAGGGCGAGCGCGAGCAAAAGAAATTCGACGGTGACAAAGCTGTCGCCGGCTTTTTTGGATTCCTTTTCAGCAAGCTCAAAAACTTTGGACGTTTCAGGGGCGAGGAACACTTGACCGGCACCGCCACCGCTGATGATGGGCAAGCGGTTCAGGTCTTCCGTTGTTTGCTCGAGGGCTTTTTGGGGGACACCGCCCGCGATGCGAATAAGGTTTGCGCAAAGGCCTTCCGCGTCATCGAGAAGAACCTTGAGCAAATGAAGGGGCAGAATTCGTTGGTGCCCTTCACGCGTGGCGAGTGTTTGGGCGGCTTGAATAAATCCGCGGGCTCTTTCTGTGTATAGCTCAAAATTCATTTGCTCTCCTTTGATAAACCTGGTGATTCCCGCTTTCGCGAGGACAAGCTTTGCACCCCTCACCCGCCCC
>Ga0207008_10093_pt1 | contig 28357 bp, 18 predicted proteins | sample Alteio_BWMinCont_83_FD_153489 | JGI IMG/M metagenome (GOLD analysis project Ga0207008, IMG submission 153489) | Enriched cells from forest soil in Barre Woods Harvard Forest LTER site, Petersham, Massachusetts, United States -... | ecosystem: Environmental > Terrestrial > Soil > Temperate forest >... | reverse complement strand
CGATGACTGTCGACTTTCTAGAAGCGACCAAAGGACACTCCACGATTCTCAACTTCAGCACGATCCCGCAGTGGATGTACAAGACCGACAAGCCCGTCCCGTATCCGGCGGATCCAATTCAGGTGACGTGGACATATGAGCAAGGCACCGAACTGCGCGATCCAACCATGAAGGAAGTGGCTGACTATTACGCGCGGCTCCTTGCCTGGTACACAAAGGGCGGCTTCACCGACGAGTTCGGTAAGCGCCACGAGTCCAGATACCACTACTCGATTCCTTACTGGGAGGTTCTGAACGAGATCGAGTTCGAGCACCACTTTGATGCCGAAACATACACGCGCCTTTACGACGAAACAGTGACTGCGATGAAGAAGGTACAACCTGACACCAAGTTCGTCGGACTGGCTCTAGCTACTCCGACCGATCCACACTACTTCGAATACTTTCTCGACCACAAGAATCACAAGCCAGGCATCTCTCTGGACTTCATCTCGTATCACTTTTACGCCATTCCGACTCCGGACCAGACTCCCGAAGTAGAGCAGTTCTCATACTTTGATCAGGCAGAGGGATTTCTGAAAGCGGTTCGGTACGTAGAAGCAATCAGGAAGCGGCTGTCTCCTGAAACGAAGACTACGATCGATGAACTTGGGGTCATTTCCGCGGACGACCTCGCACAGGGCGAACCAGGACACACTGCCAAACCTATCGAGAATTCTTATTGGAACCTTGCGGGAGCAATGTACGCGTATCTTTTCGGGGAGTTGACGAAAATCGGAATCGACGTTGCTGGTGAGTCACAACTCGTCGGTTTTCCCACTCAATTCCCCAGCGTGTCGATGGTGGACTGGAACGACGGCAAGCCCAATGCGCGGTTCTGGGTGTTGAAACTGCTGCACGACAATTTTGGTCCGGGCGACAAACTGGTGGAAGCCGAATCTTTGCCGAGCCAACCTTACGTGTACTCGCTAGGGTTCATCTCACGCGAGGGAAAACGACGTTTGCTGCTCGTGAGTAAGCGAAATCGACCATTCGACGTTTCGGTTACCGGTTCGGCTGGAGGCCAGATCGAATACGTAGACCAGACAACGGCATTCCAGCCGCCCGCAAAAATAGCATTGAGCAGCGACACGATGAAATTGGAGGGTTTCTCGGTTGCGGTTATAACGCTGCCGTAGGATCGAAGCTCATTGGGATGGGGTAGGGTCGACCTCCTGCTTCGTGACTTCGCGCGGCGAGAAAACCGGCTCGACTTCCTTCTGCTGGTTCGCTATATCGTGCAGCCGGCGATACTCGGCCAAGGCCTTCTGCTGTTCCGCGGTATTGCCGAGCGTACGCTGAATCTTGGCCAGGCGAAACCAGCCAACCTCATTGTCAGGATCCATCGCGACCGCTCGTTGGGCATGAGAAAGCGCTTCGGCTGGCTGGTTCTTTTCGAGGAGCACGGCAGCCAGACCTAGTTGTGCCTCGGAAAAGTCCGGATAGTGCTGCAAGGCCTGTTCGAAGTATCGTTGTGCTTCGTCGATCTGCTTGTTCTTGCGGCGCATCTCTCCAAGTTCATAGGCGGCGTTCGCGTCGTCCGGATGCAACCGTAGTTCTTCTTCGAACTCTTTTTGCGCTGCCGCCAGGTCATCTGAAGACTGAGTCTGCCAAAAGTGGCCCATCAGGCTTCTGCCGATGCGATAGTGAATCGCCGGTCTGTTTGGTTCCAGCCGAAGCACTTCTCGATACTCCTGAATTGCCTGGCTATAAGAACCCTGGCTCTCATGCGCCTCAGCGGCGGCGAGGTGCCTCCAGACTGATGTTGGGGCCACTTGCGCCAGCTTCTCCATAGTCAGGAATGCAAAGTTCCCATACACCTTTCCGGTCTGGTAGAGGATCTCCGGATCGTCGGGATAGAGACGGTTCAGTTCCATCGCGACTTCTACGGCCTTGCTGTCTTTCTTTGAGCCGCCGTAAGCCCGCTGCAACTCCAAGCCACACATACGCTTGATTTCAGCATCCGGTGATCGATGGAAGCACTTCTCGAGTCGTGGCGCGGCTTCGTCGTAGTGACCAATCTCCGACAGCGACATTGCCAGAAAGCTTTCCGATCTCACCAAAGTTGGTTTCAGCTTCAATGCCTGACGCAGCGCAGGCACGGCCAGATCGAATTTCCGCTCCTCGAAGTAGACGAGACCGAGGTTGGCGTGCACTTCCGCCACACCGGGCTGCAAGGCGCGCAATTTTTCAAAGTCCTGTTCCGCTTCTCCGTAACGTCCGTCCGCCAGAGCCTGTTGCCCTTCCTGTGCATAGCGCTGAACTGCATCTTCCGGAGTCTGCGCGACCAGAAGGCTCTTTGCCAAGCAAGCGGAGAACATTGTGATACGCAGAATGGCCCAGGGCTGGGGAGTCATATGGGTGTGAGTGTACACACAAAGCGACCCGCCAACCGATTGGCTGGCGGGTCCCTTGTAGCTATTTTTCTAGAACGTGAGCTTCCCTCCCAACTGTACGATTCGACCGGGCCGGGCAATAGTGACTTGCCCGAATCCTGGCCCGGTAATCGAGTTCCCGACGGCGGATGTCCCTGGACCAATGCCGGGTGTACCTGGGTCCAGTCCGTAGTCGGCGTGGTTGAAGGTATTGAAGGTTTCCAGCCTCAACTGGAAGTGGAGTCTCTCGGTGAATGCGAATGTCTTATCCAGGCCTATGTCCCAATTGTTGATGCCGGGCTCGCGCAGAATGTTACGGCCACTATCCCCAAACTGCCCGGGCAGAGGCTGAGTAAATGCTGCGGTGTTGAACCAGTTGTTCAAGCCATGCGGGCTACCCGGACTCCCGGTCAGATTGCATCGCTGCGTGAATGTGACCAGAAGGCCGTCGGTGTCATTACAGAGCACCGAGAAGGGGAATCCTTTTTGGAAAGTCGTAATTCCAGTGACTTCCCATCCTCCAACGGCGGCGTCGGCGACCTTATTCATTCCTCCGCCAAACTTCTTTCCGCGGCCAACCGGCAACTGATAAACATAGCTGGCGACAAAGCGGTGAGGAACGTCAAAATCCGACGGTCCATAATCCAATCTGGGATTGTGATCGTCCATGTGACCGGCAAAGGCATTGGTAGCACCAAGGCCGGCGGCGGCCGATTTGTCATCGAGGCTCTTGGCCCAGGTGTAAACCAAAAGCAAGGCAGAAGACTTGGTCCGTCGCTCCAGTTTCGCGTTGAACGAGTTGTAGTTGGAGTAACCGTCCCACCGACTATCAAGAAAGCCGTTCGCTGACGTGATATTCGCGTACGGCCTGCGCGCCGCCACGGGGCAATCTCCACTAGTCGGGTCGACGGCACATGCAGCCGGATCCGTAGGGGGAAGCGGCTGCCCGATATTGGTTCGGTTCAGAAGATGGGTTCCTTTGTTTCCGACGTAATTCAGTTCGAGCGTCGTGGCCTTTGCTAACTCTCGCTGAACTGATAGCGACCACTGCTGTACGTAAGGATTGATCGGATGCTCCGAGATGATCACGGCGAAAAATTGGCTGCCATCCGCCGCCGCATTCACCTGGTGAAGAGTGACTGGCGGGAACATGTTGTCGGTCAGCTTGGGCAATGTCGGATCAGTCGTGGGATTCGGCGACGCTCGCACGACAAACGGATAGATGTCACCCGAGTCGTCGATCTCGCGGGTCTCGGACGAATCGAAGAATAGGCCGTATCCTCCACGTAGCACTGTTTTGGCCGTGAGCTGATAGGAAAATCCAATGCGCGGTGCAAATGGTTTCTTTGAGCCATCAGCAGGATTGCGACGGCCGCAGTAGCGATAGAAGCCGTTTCCACTGGGGGCGATGGGGCCCCCCAATCCAGAAACGCTTTGGGTACCAAGGGCTTGATCGGCGAAACATAATCCGCCTCCAGTATTGGCGGTATCAAACCAGAACATCTTGTTGCTTTGCTCAAACGGTACGCTGCGGTAGTCCCAGCGCAGCCCAAGATTTAACGATAGACGACTGTTCACCTTCCAGTTGTCCTGGAAGAACGGCGCAAAATACATGAAGTGGTACTGGTTCAAATTGCCGATCTCGCCGGCGGGCGTGAATGGTCCCGGCTGAAACGTTGAAGCATTGTTGTAATAGCCGAGCAGGAAATCGGCCACTGCATTCCCCGTTCCGCAAAAGGTAGTCGCATTGGGGCAACCGCCGCTGTTGTTCTTTATCGTCGTATTGTTAAAGCCGAACGTTCCGAGGAAATCGTCCGAAAGGTCTCTCTTCTGAATCCACTTGCGGAAGTCAAATCCCGCCGTGAGCGTGTGCCGGCCTCGAATCGTTGAAATCGAATCAGCAAACTCCCACATGGGTATGTCGCTGGTCGTCGCGTTATTCACTTGCCCGCCGAAACTCGCGCTGAAAGGCTGTAAAGAGACGTTTGGCCACATGCGGAAGGCGGCGGGAAGGTTTTGGAAAACTCCGGTGAAACCCATTGCACTTACAGCGGAGGTGGGTGCGCCGTTACCTTCCTGATTGGCTACCGCCTCAAGACGTCCAAAGCGAAAGTTATTGATGAAGTTGTGCGGCAGCGTGATCGTGTGTGATAGTTCCCAACTGGTGGAGTCCTCCACGAACAGGCTCACACCGGCCGGCACTGAGATGGCGTTCGTCAGTCCATCATTCAAGTAGTGTGCTTTCGTGTAACGGAAGAAGAGCGAACCGGCGCGACCCAGATTCTCATCCAGTTTGTAGGTCTGCTGATTGACGGTGTTCGGAAGTGTTGTGTTAAGCCGGTAGTTCCCTTGGGCACAACCGACGCAATTCGGTGCGGGAAAGAGGTCGGCGCCTAGCATTGTAGTTGCCAAGCGGGAGAACCGGGTTGACGGGACTGTGTTCCCGGGAAACGCAAGACCGGTGGTCGGATCGATCGGCATGCATGGCAAATTGTTGGTCAAGGCGGTCGCACAGGCAGCAGTCCCGTAAGCGGGCAAGTTCTCGCCCGAGAAATTGCCTTGCAGTTCGTTCGCGTCCGGCGCGCTGAAAAACAGATTTGTCCCGTTCTTGATGCGCCAGCCTTCATAGTTCACGAGCCAGAAAGTTCTGTTCCGGCCGTCGTAGACCTTCGGAATGTAGACAGGTCCACCAACCACAAAACCAAACTGGTTTTGCCTAAGTTCGGGAATCGCCGTCTGAAACGGCGCCTTAGCATCGAAAGCATCATTTCTGGCGAACTCGAAGACTGATCCATGAAGATCGTTTGTGCCGCTCTTGCTCACGATATTGATTTGATTCGCGCTGAAGCCGTATTCAGCGGTATAGGTTTCGCTCTGAACCTTGAACTCCTGTATGGCGTCTTGCGAGAGGATCACCGCCGGCGTCTGCAGAGCCGTGTCGGTGTTGGCTAAACCGTCGAGCATATAGTTGCTCGACTCGGGCCGGCTTCCGTTGATACTGATCGCATTTCCCTCACCCTGACGCATCTGGCCCATCTCTCCGTTTGTCTGCACCGCACCAGCGCCAATAAACAACAGGCTGAGGAAATTTCGGCCGTTCAGCGGCAATTCGTTTACTTGTTCCTGAGTCACGGTTTGCGACACCGTCGCGCTGTCCGTATCCAGCGCGACCGCATTGGCTTCAACGGTCACACTCTCCGAGGTAGCACCAGCTCTGAGGGTGACATTCGCGCGCGCTTCCTGGGCCACCACCAAACTCACGTTTTGAACGACCGACTTCTGGAAACCTGAAGCCTGCACGATTACTGAGTAGATTCCCGGCTGCAGATAGGGGACGGTAAAGTCGCCGGATGTTGTGGTCTCTGTGTGCTTCGAAACGTTGGTGGCAACATTCGTCACGTCAACGTTGGCACCCGCCACAACTGCGCCCGAATTATCGGTGACGGTGCCGAGGATCGTTCCTGTCGCACCTGCCTGACCGTATAGGAACCCCGCCGCCGAGAGAATCAGCAAACATATCGAGAGAGTACGTGTCATCGCGGACATTTTGTTCTTCTCCGGGCGACGACTCTGACTTGGTGGGTTTCGGCGGCAATTTCAAGTTTCAGAGAACCCAGGAATACAATCTGCCCCGCCCCACGCGGTTGTCGCCGTGTAACTGGTGGCGGATACTCCCATTGCTCGTTGAGCATCGTCAACTTGCAAGCAGGAAACACCTCGCATTTCGCTATGAAAAACTTGCGATGCGTGCGAAGCGATAGCCGCCAAATCGTTATTCGGCAAGCTCATTAAGGGTGAATCCGCATCGCCCTCGCCGAATGAAGAGCGCAGCCGTTTTCCGCTAGTTGTTTCGCAGTGTAGAAAGGCTGCAGGAATCGGTTGCAGACTATTGATGACAGGAATTCGATGGAATCTGATGCGACTGCAACTAACTGGCAACTGCTGACAAGCGCTGTCCCTTCAGTGTGCCAGATGTTGGCGGGATGATTCGTTAGGTTCCGTTCGAACCAACATAGCCAGGGCGTCGTTCGGATAGTAATGATCAACCGTGGCCGGGGTCACGAGCTTGTGTTCCACAAACACCGCGGGAGGAACTGGCCGTTGATTCAGGATATCAATGCTGACCCGAATCAGATTCTCGCCATAGCGTTCGGGAAAATAAGCTACGGAACCTACAAATCGAGTCTTGGGCTGCCGGAGTTCGGCGCGTCCTTCAGGAGAAGCATTCTGCCCCATCACCGCACAGTTCTCTGACCGACCGGCCTCCTGAAACGCACGCAAGGCCCCGAGTGCGCTCGGATCATTGATGGCTCCGACGAGAACGTGCCTGGCGTGCGAGGACCGCAAGTGCCTGCGCACCGCCTCGAAACTCGTGCCCAGTTCTCCGTCACCCTCTAGGTATGTAACACGGCAGTTGGCTGCGGTCGGCAACACCAGATTGAGTCCCACAAGCAGACCGGACAATCGCATTCGAGGCAGGTTTCCAGCGCGCTTTAGTTCGAGCAAGAGAATCTCGTCGACTTCCGAATGCCAGTGCTCCTTGACCCATCGCCCTAGGTAACGCCCGCCAATCAATCCGGCCTCATAGTTGTTGGCGCCGTAGTACGTCGCACCGGGATGAGGGATATCAATCGCAATCATTGGGATTCCGGCCTCGCGATACTTCGCGGCCACAATCGGTGCAACTTCTTCGTCGGTCTGAAACTCAATCGCCAAGTCAACCTTCTCGCGCACCAGCAGGTCAGCATTGCGCTGAGCAGTCTTGGCACTATAGCGGTTGTCAAAGGAGATGAGTTCGATTCCCTCCGCAGCAGCAGCCCGCTGTAGCCCCTCGGACACTTCTCGCGAGAACTGATAATCGGTTCCCTGAGCTGCGTATCCCAACCGGTACAGCCTCTGCCTCCAAGGTCGAACTCGCGATTGATACAGATTCTGTCCAACCTTATCGATCATTCCGCACTTTTCGAGCGTGTACAGAAGACGAAACACCATCGTCTTCGGCAGCCCGCAGCGCGCGCAGATCTCCTTGAGCGGAAGGGCCTCGCCGGGAGAGTGAAACGCAGCTAGCAATTGCGAAGAGTGGACAATGGACTTGACGAGGTACGGGTCTCGAACCTGAGCAGCGTGGCTCATAAGATTGGGACATCATGATCTATTTTTTTAATTTTGCAAAGCGAAATTTGAGATATCGCCTCACGGTAATCTTGGGAGAGCCGGTTTGAGCACCTCTCGATCACCTGTAGCAACTCCACCGCAAGCAGATGATGTCAGATGGCATGCTCAATTTGAAAGGGCCCCAACATCCTCGAAGTCGCCGTACAAAATCGATACTGCAGTTTTAGGCCTGAATTACAGAGGTATGATTCACTTGTGATCAGAGAATCAATCACTGGATCGATTCTACAAAGCGAAATCCAAGGGTCCGCCAACGTGCCAGGATACCTAGGGCTGTCATTTCGCGCCATAACCGATGTCTTTCGTTGTGACCCCTTTGTCCTTTGTGTCAAACTCCGGTTGTATTTCGCAGAGCGAAACGCACAAAATTGCCAAAGAAAACAGTGACCGCTGCGACGAAAGGAATGTAATCTTCCGTTCCTAAGAGAGGTTCGCATGAACGCGTCGAGGAGTGACCAGATATTCGCTGCGCTTGAGACATTTCGTATTGAGCTCCCGTCTTGGGGTTTCGCCAATACCGGGACTCGATTCGGAAAATTCATTCAAGCTGCCGCAGCTACCTCGACCGAGGAAAAGTTCAGCGATGCGGGTCAGGTGCACTTAGTCACAGGAGTTTGTCCGACGGTCGCTCTGCATGTTTTGTGGGACTGTCCCGATGGTGTACAGAGCACGGATGACATCAAATGTTTTGCCAGCCGGTATGGTGTTGCTCCCGGTTCGATCAATCCCAATCTGTTTCAGGACCAGGAATACAAATACGGATCGTTTGGAAATCCTGATGAAGCGGTTCGCAAGCGGGCAATGCGTCATACCATAGACAGCATCGAAATTGCACGGCGCCTGAACAGCAGGGACATCTCATTCTGGTTTGCTGACGGATCGAATTACCCCGGCACCGCCAACATTCGCCAGCGGAAGCACTGGTTTACCGACGCCCTGAAAGAGGCACACGAACAGTTGTCACCGGACCAGCGAATGCTGGTCGAGTACAAACCCTTTGAGCCGGCGTTTTATCACACCGATATCGCAGACTGGGGAATGGCTCTGCTCCTGTCGCGTGCTGCCGGACCACAAGCCAAAGTCCTGGTTGATACTGGACATCACTATGCGTCGCAGAACATCGAACAGATCGTGGCCTGGCTGCTCTCGGAAGATATGCTGGGTGGCTTTCATTTCAACGATCGCCGCTACGCGGATGACGATTTGACGATGGGATCAATCGATCCGTATCAGGTCTTCCGAATCTTCAATGAAATTCGCTTTTTTGAATGGGAAAACGGGACGCAAGCTGACATCGCCTATATGGTCGATCAGAGTCACAATCTGAAGGGCAAAATCGAAGCCATGATTCAGACGGTTACCATGGCGCAGCAACTGTTCGCCAAAGCAGCGTTGGTCGACGCAAAGAAGCTCGCCGCGTCTCAAAAGAAGTGCGAGCTCGTGCAAGCTGAATCAGTCTTACAGGACGCATTCGCGACCGATGTGCGGCCTACCATTCAAGAATGGCGAGATTCCAAAGGTCTGCCAAGAGATCCTATGGAAGCCTTCCGGGAGAGCGGCTACCTGGAACGCATCACGAAAGAACGGGCAGCGAAGAACGCCCACAACGTTTCTTCTTATGCCTAATCGGTCTCACTCTAAACCATATCTGGCGTTCGATTTTGGAGCGGAAAGCGGGCGTGCGGTTTTGGCTCGCCTGGACTCCGGAATCCTTACGACCGAAGAGGTCCACCGGTTTCGGAACGAGCCGGTTGAGTACGGCGGCTCGCTTCATTGGGATGTTCCCCGGCTATGGCTTGAAATTCGCAAAGCTCTAACCTGCGTGGAACAGTTGGAACTCGCCGGCATCGGCGTGGACGCGTGGGGCGTGGACTACGCTCTGCTTGGCGAACGGGGTGAACTGCTGCAGAATCCGTATCACTACCGTGACAGTCGCACCCAGGGCGCGATGGAAGAAGTATTTCGGAGGGTTCCAAAGGAAGAGATCTACCGGGCAACGGGCATTCAGTTCATGCCGATCAATACGCTTTATCAGCTCGTTGCGGCCCAGCGTGATACGCCCTCAATAGTCGCGGCAGCAAAGCAGTTAGTCACGATCCCCGATCTCTTTCACTATTGGCTGACAGGAAACGCTGTTTGTGAATTCACCAACGCAACCACAACGCAGCTTGTCGACCCGGTGCGCCGTACTTGGGCGACCGATCTCATGGAAAGGCTCGGGCTGCGTCCTGAGCTACCGGCGGCGATGATCGAGCCGGGCACCATTGTTGGAGCGTTGCTGCCCTCTATCGCGCAGAACTCTTCTTTAGCAGGCGTTCCGGTAATCGCTCCGGCGTGTCACGACACCGGTTCCGCTGTTGCTGCAATCACGGCGCGCGGTGCGACAGCCTTCCTAAGCTCTGGAACGTGGTCGCTGATCGGTACTGAACTGGATGCGCCCATTGTGACGGCCGAGGCACTCAAGCTGAACTTCACCAACGAAGGCGGGGTGAACGGAACAACGCGTCTGCTGAAGAATGTTATGGGACTCTGGATGCTTCAAGGATGCAGGAACTGTTGGACTGCGCGAGGTCATGAGTGGGATTATCGTGAACTTGCCGAGTCGGCAAACAACGCGCCACCATTTGCCCATCTCGTGGACCCGGATGATGAGTCCTTCTTGCGCGCGTCGGATATGCCTCGCGCGATCGACGAATTTTGCCGCAAGACACATCAAGCCTCGCCAGCCAGCCCCGGTGCTTACGTCCGATGCATTCTCGAAAGTCTGGCGCTGAAGTACCGCCTGGTTCTTCGCTGTCTGGAACAGGTTTGTGGCAATCGGATCGAACACATTCGCGTGATGGGCGGCGGGTCCAAGAATCGATTGCTGAATCAATTCACCGCCGATGCGACCGGCAAAAGAGTACTGGCTGGTCCGGCCGAGGCAACCGCGCTTGGAAACATTGCCATTCAAATTCTGGCAACTGGTGAAGCGTCGTCGCTTCAGGAAGTTCGCTCCTTAATTGACCGCTCGTTCCCAACTGAAGTATTCGAACCTCTTGACACCGATAAATGGCAGCGGCACAACGAACGCTTCGAACAACTTTGCGAGATGATTTATGCCTGAAATCAAAGCAACGACGCACCTGAAGGATCTATGGGATGAGGAAAAAGCGCAGCAGTTAGCCGGCAACCAATTGGCCCTCTTGCGATATCGCTCAAACTTGCTCGGCGCTGATCTGCGCATCACCAATTTTGGCGGCGGTAATACAAGTTCGAAGATCGAACTTCCTGACCCATTTACCGGCGAGCCCGTCCGGGTGCTTGCTGTGAAAGGCAGCGGGGGCGACATCGGTTCCATCAAGGAGTCAGGGTTCGCTCTTCTATATCTCGATCGCCTCGAACGGCTGAAGAAACGGTATCGCGGAGAGAAGTACGAAGATGAGATGGTCGGTTATTATCCCCTCTCGGCGTTTGGCGAGAACCGTGTTGCAGCCTCTATCGATACGCCCTTGCACGCATTTCTTCCTTGTTCGCATGTCGACCATTTGCATCCTGACTGGGCCATTGCGCTAGCTGCCAGCGCCAATGGCAAGAAAAAGCTGGAACAATTCAACAAGGAGTTCGACCGCAACATTGTGTGGGTACCCTGGCAGCGTCCAGGCTTCGAGCTGGCGCTTTTGATTGAGCAAGCGGTGAAAGACAACCCGGGGGCAGAGGGCCTGATCCTCGGTGGCCACGGTCTTTTCACGTGGGGGATGACGCAGCGCGATTGTTACCTGAACAGTATTCACACCATCGACGAGATGGGTGAATTCATCCTCAAACATCAAGCAAAGGGACCTCTGTTCGGTGGAGTTGTCCACGCTTCGATCCAGGACCGCAAAGCCATCGCTACTCAGATCCTGCCCGCGCTGCGCGGTGCGGTTTCCTCTAATCGGCGAGTTGTAGCTCATTTCACGGATGATAACGACGCGCTAACCTTTGCCGGATCGAAGTGGGCCAAAGAGTTGAGCGCGCTGGGAACGAGTTGTCCTGATCATTTTCTGCGCACCCGCGTCTGTCCGTGGTTGTTGAATTGGGATCCCGTCCACGAAGACGCAAGCGTCCTCAAGAACCGAATTCAGACCGATGTCGAGGGCTATCGCGCAAGTTATAAGAAATATTACGAAGAATGGGCGACGAAGGATTCCCCCAAGCTTCGTGATTCCAACCCATCTGTCGTTGTTGTGCCCGGACTGGGTTTGTTCGGCTTTGGCAAGAACAAGAAAGAAGCCCGGGTCACGACCGAGTTCTTCATCAATGCCATTCACGTGATGGCGGGAGCGAATGCTTTGGAAGACGGTCAGGTTTCTCATCCTCTTCCCCAAGCGAAAACCCCGGAACAATCCGAGCAATTCACTGAATTTCATAACTATGTTGCACTTCCCCGGTCCGAAGCATTCCGTATCGAGTACTGGGCTCTGGAAGAAGGCAAGCTGCAACGAATGCCCGCCGAAGCAGAATTCAGCCGGAAGATTGCGCTCGTCATCGGCGGTGCCAGCGGAATTGGTCGCGAGGTCGCTTTATTGCTGGGCCTTAACGGCGCACACGTGGTGGTGGCTGATTTCGACGTGCAAGGCGCCAGCAAGGCTGCCGACGAGGTAGGAGTCGTTTCGTCTCCCGAATTTGTCGCGGCGACGGCTGTTGATCTCAGTTCATCTCAGTCTCTCGCGGAAGCAGTCAAATACGCGATTTCTAAATTTGGCGGAATCGACATCGTCGTCAATACTGCTGCCATATACCCCGTGCCTGGATCAGACGGCGAGATCTCCGAAGCGCAATGGGCAAACACCTTTCTGGTCAACGTAACTGGAAACTATTTACTCGCGCGCCAGACGGAGTGGGTTTTCAAGGATCAAAACCTGCCAGTCACAATTGTGCTGACGAGCTCCGCAAACGCGGTCGTCCCCAAGAAAGGGAGCGAAGCGTACGATACCAGCAAGACAGCCCTGAACCACCTGATTCGAGAACTCGCCATCAAGCTCGGTCCTACCGTGCGTGTAAATGGCATCGCGCCCGCCACTGTGGTGGCCGGTTCGACCATGTTTCCTCGTGATCGAGTGATTCAATCACTGCAAAAATACAACATCGAATTCATGGAAACAGAGTCGACCGAGGAACTGCGGGGCAAGCTCGCCGATTTTTATGCACAACGCACGCTGACCAAGCGTCCGATCCTTCCCCAAGACTGTGCCAGCGCGATCATGTGGCTGGCCGGCGATCAGAGTGCCAAGACAACAGGACACATCATCCCAGTCGATGGCGGCTTGTCCGAGGCCCAGCTTCGCTAAACGACCTTTGCTAAGGAGCGATCAATGCAGCGCATCTGCTTTGTATTGCAGGTAAAGCCAGAGAGGCTTGCGGAGTACAAAGAGCGTCACCGCCACGTGTGGCCCGAGATGCAGGCTGCTCTCCGAGAAACTGGATGGGGCAACTATTCCCTGTTCCTTCGTGACGATGGTCTCTTGGTCGGATATCTGGAGACTGACGACTTTGAACGTGCGCGCGCTGGCATGGCCGGACGCGAAATCAATGAACGCTGGCAGCGTGAGATGGGCGACTTCTTCGTTCAGCCTAAGGGAGTCCTGCCCGATCGCGCAATGCGACCGCTGGAAGAAGTTTTTCACCTGTAGAGCACAACCGAGGAGCGAATGAATCCTAACCCGGCACTGGGAGTCTTGTTTCATTGGCTTGGCGGTCTCGCCTCAGGCAGCTTTTACGTCCCCTATAAAGGTGTGAAGCACTGGGCATGGGAAACGTACTGGCTGGCGGGGGGGGTCTTCAGTTGGATCATCGCCCCGTGGATTCTGGCTTCCCTTCTCACCAAGGACTTGCTTGCCGTCCTCGGTCAGGCTCCCACTTCCGCACTCTTCTGGGCCTTTTTCTTCGGATTGTTATGGGGCGTTGGCGGACTCACGTTCGGCCTTACCATGCGCTACCTCGGTCTGTCGCTCGGGATGGCGGTCGTGCTTGGACTTTGCGCTGCGTTCGGCACACTGATGCCGCCGATTTTTCGCGGTGAGTTCATGACCCAGGTTGTGGGAACGTCCTCGGGTCGCGTAATTCTGTTCGGAATCTTTGTCTGCCTCGTCGGCATTACCGCGGCTGGCCTCGCCGGAATCTCCAAAGAGCGGGTAATGTCACCCGAGCAGCAGCGAGCGGCAATTGAGGAGTTTGATCTTCGCAAAGGGATCGGCGTTGCTGTTCTCTCCGGAGTCATGAGCGCATGCTTCGCTTACGGACTGGCAGCCGGTGAGCCCATCAAGGCTCTTACTATTCAACACGGCACAGCCAAATTGTGGCAGGGATTGCCGGTACTGATCGTAGTGTTAGTCGGAGGCTTTCTCACCAACTTCGTCTGGTGCCTGATCCTGCTCACGCGCAACAAGACCGGATACCAATTTTTCAATTCGCAGATTCGCCAGAACCCGCCAACAGATGAACCCGTTATCGAGACTGCCCTCGATGCACCCAGCCGCGAGGTTGTGACGCACATCGCATCGTCGTCTGAGAAGCAAGCTGTGGCGGCTATGGTGGCAGATTTACCAACTAACTCGTCTCCACTGAAAGCACCGATGCTGCGGAACTACCTGCTGTGCGCTCTGGCCGGGACGACCTGGTACTTCCAGTTTTTCTTCTACACCATGGGTGAGAGCCAGATGGGACGGTACGGCTTCTCCAGTTGGACGTTGCACATGGCCAGCATCATTATCTTCAGCAGCCTGTGGGGAATTGGGTTCAAAGAATGGAAGGGTGCCGGCGCTCGCGCTGCTTCTTTGCTTACTCTGGCGCTGTTCCTGCTGGTCGCGTCCACTGTGATTGTTGGTTACGGAAACTATCTGGGCCTGGCGAGCACCGGACGATGACCATGCCGAGTCGCCCGGGTGCTCACCGATAACCCTCAACCCCGCTACTGGCGATGACGGGTAAAGACTCTTAGCCGCAACGGCCCGACAATACCCGAAGGCAGAGGCTGCAGATCATCCATTCCTTGGGGCACGAAACGTTCTCCGTAACGGTCGTTCAGCAGGCGATAGTCAGGAAGGGATTGACCGGCCAGAGAATTAATCGCGGTATTCCCGACGACGATAGTCAGTTCGTTCTTTCCCGGCCTCAGCCATTCGGTGAGATCAACCGAATATGGCGGATGCCAGACAACGCCTGCGCGCTGGCCGTTTACATAGATCTCCGCCGCCTCTCTCACCGGCCCTTCCATGTAGGCTCGCATGTTAAAAGTTGGCAACGGATCTGGCTTCGGGACGGGAGTACCTTCGCCAAAATCCAATACCACTGATTTTCCGGAGATCGGGTCTGCTGGGATGTCGATGGTCTTCGTATACCGGACTTGTCCGGAATAGTACTTGAACGGCTCCTCTTCACTCCATGAGTGGAGCTTCCCCATAGAAATGGTCCGGTTGAGTCCGCTGAAGGTGAGCTTCCAGTCCTGGGAAAGATCGATTTCTTTCGAGTGAGAATCAGATACCCAACCCGATTCGGCTTCTCCAGCAGAATTTGTAAACACAATCAACCGTGATTCATAGGGCTGCAAAGTGAAGTCAAGTTTTGCCGGGTTCGGTATCGGCGAACTCTTCCCGGTGAAAGGATCCCAGTTTTCAGCATAGTTCTTGGCGTCACGAAACATCGCCTGCGCCTGGACCGGATGATTGGCTGTGTTCGCGATGAAATACAAGTCGCCCGTATCCAGCTTGCGATGAATGAATCCGATTTCAGGAGCGCTGGGCGAGAGAATCATGTCCGGTTTCTGGCGAGTCGCCAGGACTCTTCCCAAATCGTCATCATTTTCGACAAAGTGGCCCACGGCTCCGGTATCGCGGAACAAGCGCTGCGAAATCTCGTGGATCTGTTGGCTCTCGCTGGAGGAGTTCAATAATCCAGGAGCGGTAGAAGGCAGACGCCGCGTGGCAATCACAGTCCCCCCGCGCTTCGCGTATTGCTCGATCTTAAGGTAGGTCGCGAGCGGGATTCGTTCGACGCTCGGAAGAATGAGCACCGGATAACGAATGCCGAGCGAGTCAATCGCATCTCCATCGATGAAATCCAGATCGAAGCCCGCATCAAGAATCTGCGGGATCACATTGCGGCCTAACAACTCGCTCATCGATTCATCAATGCTCACATCTTTGCCACGAGTGTTGAACCCGGTCTTTGTCGTCACCGCTGAAGAGGACTGACCCTCCACGGTAAAGCTGGCCCATGCGTCGTCGTTCGGTAACAATAGGGCCACATCATTGGCCGGCTTGCCTTGTCGAAGCATGAAACTAACGCGCTGCAGGTAAGCTGTGAAGTCGGGCATTGCGAACCACCAGGGATTGTGAACGTTGAATGCACCCGCAGCGTACATGCGCCATCCCGGCTCTCCGGCGCTCGCAGGTGAATAGGGCCAACCATGTCCCACAAGTTGATTGATTCCCTGCAAGAAATGCAGATCGGCTTCAGCTTTCATGTCGAGGGGTGTAGCCCGAAACGCGGGGGAGTGAAGCCATGTCCAGGTCTCCGACGAGATCACAGGCCGACCGAATAAATGTCCCGCCGAGGCCGCCCAACGCGTGTCAGAGAACTGCCGCCACATCGATAACGTAGCCTTGCCCTCACCTTCGGGAAGATCTTCGAATTGGTTGCTCGATAATGTAACTGGCGGAAATCCATACGTCTGTGAACGCAATAGTGTGTGATGTTGCCTGGCCCATGCATGCAAGGGCTGCAGGTAGTGTTCATTCGCGAGTTCGGTCAGAGTCTTCCCCCAATCATGGCGGACGGCTGAAGTCTCAGGACCGGCATCGCCGATCAAGGCCAGCAGATGCGGGGCGAGATCGTAGCCACGCCGCTGCTGAAACCCACGCAACAATTCAGGAGTCCAGTCCGATCCGTAATCCTCCAGGCTGTCGCTGAATACCGCGTAAGGCGGATGATCACCGAACGCGCTCATCAAGCGATCTCCCACCGCGCGAAGATGCGTTTCGATCGCATTCTTGTCGTAATGATCGAGAACAAACCCCTCAGCCCCAACCGCCGGACGTTTCACTGTCATTCCGGTCCGACTAGAGATGAAGAAGACTGCAACCGAGGGAGGCTTCAGTCCTTGAGGAAGTTGTAACCGACCATCTTTCACTACCGGCTCTTGAATCTGTTTTCCATCCTGAAGGGCGAGCGCCTCGGGGGAGCCCGGTACCAGAAAAATTGCCTCTAAATGTTCACCGGACGTGATGCTGGGTACTGAGACAGATTGAGCTCCAGATGCGATCGCAACCGTCTCGATTCGCATCGAGCCCGCTGCCTGAGTCACCGGAATATGAGGTCCGCCAAAGGGCCAGCCGCTTCCCAGCGTGATGTCCACACGCAGGCCGAGTTCTCGCGCTTCTGCCGCAGCGAATCGGAGAGCATCGATGTGTTCGTCCGAGAGAAATGGTAGGTTTCGAAACCCTGTCGGAGGGTCGTCCAGAGCCAGCGGGTACAGGGTGGCGATCTCGACGCCTCCAATACCGGCCGATTTCATTTCTTCGAGTTCCGCCTTGATTTCATCTTTGGTGATGGCCGGACCAAACCACCACCATCGCATCATGATGCGGCAATCGGCAGGCGGGTGCGCAAACTCATCGCGCAGCTGGCGCAGGTTCAACTCTGACTGCGCGAGACCAACAGAACTCGACAGAAGAGAAAGAGACAATAGAATGCAGCCATGCCGCAGCAGGCCGACCTTCTCCCGTGTTTTCAGCATTCTCGACTCCGGCCGTCGTCAGGAATTTATTGAGTTTTTCAGGATACTCTCCGAGCGGACTTTTGATCGAACAAGATTCCCGCATGCAACGACGCGAAACATACGCTCACGTCACACGTGCTGCACGAAAGATGCTCAGTCTGCCGGAGTGCCGGTGGGGATGATGGTTCTACCGGTCTCGCAGGTTGAACGCAAAATTTGCGGGCCGTGTCACTATCGGAAACCGGAACTGACATGTCTGTTCAGCAATGGAATTACGCAAGAGAGTTGCGTAAGCACACCTACGTCCCGACTCCGTGCGATGAGCCAACTGCCGGAGGCTCAGTCGGGCAGGAACTTCGCGAGAGCGGTGCCTAATGCTTTTTACTCAGAATCCTGCACTGTGGCCGTCTCTTCTTTTCCTGCTGGTGCTGCCAAGCGCTCCTGCCAGTGGCTTAGCGCATACAACACGAGTTCAACGCGGTTTGAAACACCCATTTTGTCGTAGATCCGCAACAGGCTTTTCTTGACTGTGTTCTCTTTCACATTCAGTTCGCGAGCGATCTCGCGGTTATTCAGGCCTTCGGCTACCAAGCTGACGGTCTGCTCTTCCCTTGGAGTGAGCACAACCTGCCCACGTGAGTTGATCAGATGCACGGCCGGGCCCGCCGAAAGTGATTCGATCAGGAATCGCATCTGCTCAGTGTTCGTCCAGTATTGACCTTGATAGACGCTGACAATGCAGCGGCAGAGAAGTTTGAACGGCATCGACGCCAGGCAAAACAGCCCTCTGGCCCCTGCGCGGAGTGAATTCACCACAAGTTCTCTATCGTAACTATCGAGCAGAAGCACAATGGCTGTGGCGGGATAGGCTGAGTGCACGCTCCTCAAAAGCTCGTAGAGACGATCGCGATCTTTCGCCCATCCATCCTCCAGGAGCACTACGTCAGCCGGACGAGACTCCATCGCCGAAAGGCATTCTGACAACTCAGCCTTGCAGTGTGTGACTCTGAATGTGCCTTGCCGGCGAAGCGCGCCCGTCAGCAATTGAGACTGTGTTTGATTCGAATCCGCGACGAGAACACTAATCGTGTCGACACCGATTCCTGAAGCAGAACTCATGTAAAGTTTCCTCGGCAGCTTCCTTGGGGAGGGCACCTGAAACGTTCTACGGAACTCTGGGGGAGTCAGACTTGAGAGATGCTTGGACTATTGGGAAGTGCATCTCTTAAAGACTTGATGATAATAGCAATCGCACTACAGGTTGTATGTGACCAAGGTCACCATTCAACCCCAACTAATAATATCGCACCATCCGAATTATTTTTCATTTAATTCTGATCTGATTAATCATATTTGCTCTATGTCCCCGGTTTAACTGCAGATAGTCAGAAACTCGGTTGTGGTCTTACCACGCATTCGCGAGCAAAAAAAGGTCCGTACTACCCATATGGGCCATTGGCTTCCCCGCGAACCGCTGGTAACGTGATGTTTGTCTGTTGTCCACTTTGGTGGACTTTCAAGAACCGCATTTGGTTCTGGGAGAAATCCACCCGGGAGCACGCAGACAGTCCCCCCCGCAACACCACGAAGGTTCGAATTCGATACTGCACTTTATAGGTCTTGAGAGAGTTCGCCCGTCCCAGTAAGGTTTCAGGTGACGGTTGGTCTTTCAAAGGGACCCGTGGAAAAAAGGCAGCACAACCGTTATTGTTTGGCGGCGACTGTAAGTTTCTCTTGGGAAACCGACGATCATCGGATACTTCAGGGACAAGGTCGCACTCGGGACTGCAGTACCACGGGAGCTTTTATAGTTACGCGAGATAAGGTTTCTGTCGGCAGCGTTCTACAGCTAGATTTCTCCCTCCCCAGTTTGCTGGCTGCCGGTCTTGGATCAAAGCTGAGAACTCGAGGTCGGGTCATCCGTACTGAATACCAGGGATTCGCGGTGCTGACAAAGCTGAGCCCAGGTTCGTTGTGCCAGCGCGAAGAGGCCGTGTCCCCTGTACGGATCGCCGACTGAAAAGAAGCAAAACCGACCGTCCTCCCCCAGGGCGAAATTCCCCCGAAACGCCCATAAGTCATTAGTCGACAATAGTTTAACAGCACTCAAAGAGTCGAATTGAGGGGGCGAAGCTGTATCTGCCGTATGAATACATCAACATTCAACACGCTGGGGAACAATGAGGGCGCCGTCGAGACGTCCTGTTGGTACGCCGCCTATACCTCGTCGCGCCACGAAAAACGCGTGGCCGAGCATTTGCAGCAAAGAAATATTCCTTTCTTTCTTCCTCTGTATGAGACGGTTCACCGCTGGAACAACGGACGCCATCTCGTCCAACTCCCGCTATTCCCCGGCTACCTGTTCGTGAACATTGCTCTGCGTGACAAACTGCGCGTCCTTCAGGTACCCGGCCTCGTCGATCTCGTCTCATTCGGCCGCGGGCCGGCAGCACTACCCGAGGCTGAAATCGACACGCTTCGCAGCGCCTTAACATCTGGGATCCCTGCGAGGCCGTATCGCTATTTGAACGTTGGATCGCGTGTCGAGATTTGCCGTGGCCCTCTGCAGGGAATGCGAGGCATCCTGCTCAGGCATCAAGGTCAATTTCGTGTCGTCCTGTCGGTGGAGATGATCATGCGGTCGATCGTCGTTGAAATCGAGGCGGAAGACGTTGTCGCCTTGGATCGCCTCGGTTCTCCATCCACACCGGGACCTGCTCAAGCGTTGCGAGCCGCAACGGCTTGCGCCTAGGAGTCTTTACAACATGAATCGCATCACAGTTTGTTCCATCGTTGCCACCTTGACCATATGCCTGGCTCCGTCAGGCAACGCTCAAACAAAGAATGTCACCAACGCCAGCAACGCTCCGACCGCAAGCTCGACGTCGAGCAATGAAGCGGCGAAGTATTCAGACGACTTCTTGATTGGCCCTGGAGATGTCTTGGCCATCAATGTCTGGAAAGAAGCCGAAATCTCACGGATCGTTCCCGTTCGTCCAGATGGACGGATTTCACTTCCTCTGATCGGTGAACTGCAGTCGAGCGGCCAGACTCCCAAACAATTAGAGGCGGAAATCACTAAGCGCCTGAAGGATTTCGTCGCTGATCCCTCAGTCACTGTCGTCGTGCAAGAGATTCGAAGTCAGAAATTCAATGTGCTGGGAATGGTGACTCACCCCGGATCGTATCCGCTGGCAAAACCAATGACGGTCGTGGACGCCATCGCTACCGCCGGAGGATTTCGCGACTTTGCCAAACAGCGCGACATCTACGTTTTGCGCCACGATCCCTCCGGAAAGCAGACCCGGCTTCCGTTCAACTACAAGGATGTGATCAAGGGTCTACATCCCGAGCAGAACGTGGAACTGCAGACCAGCGATACAGTTGTCGTACCGTAACCGGCTTTTTACAACAAACCAGACTCTGGCCGAGCTATGTATAAGAAGTTTTTTGGATTAACGCGAAGTCCGTTCGAGATCTCTCCGGACCCGTATTTTCTCTTCCCGACACCTCGTCACAACGAGGCTCTCGCGTCGATCGTTCACGGTGTTCTGCGGCGCAAAGGTTTCATGTTGCTGACCGGAGAAGTCGGCACGGGCAAAACCTTGATGGTCCGTTGCCTCCTGGAATTGCTCCGTTCCCGTGGTGTCGCTTCAGCCAACGTCTTCAATCCTCGCCTCAGTCCCAACGAGTTCCTTCACTACGTAATCGGCGATCTGGGATTGAAAGCTGCCCGCCCGGAAAACAAGGGTGAACTCCTGCTTCAGCTGTACCAATACCTGATTGCCCGGCAGCGCGCCAATCAGACTACCGTTCTAATCGTCGACGAAGCGCAGAACATGGATGTTGAGCTGCTGGAAGAGATCCGCCTTCTCACTAATCTCGAAACAGGACAGCAGAAGTTGCTGCAGATTGTTTTGGTCGGACAGCCTGAACTCGATCAGAAGATGGATTCGCCGCAACTCCGTCAGCTCAAACAGCGCGTCAGCCTTCGTTGTACGTTGGAACCTCTGCAACTGGTCGAGGCCAGGGCCTACATCTGGAAGCGTATGCAGCGGGCAGGCACGAACTTTCAGGCGGTGCTCGTTTTCCCGCCGCAAACCATAGCTGCCATCTACTCTCATTCCAAAGGCATACCAAGATTGATCAACACGATCTGCGAAAACGCCCTCATCGTCGCGTACGCACGACAGTCGAGGACGGTCAGCGAAGATATGGTCGACGAAGTGGCCCGCGATTTACGGCTGCACGTCACTTCGCATGGGACGGGATCCAACGGAACTCTGACCGAAGGTCAGCAAGTGCTCGCGAAATCTCTGCTCGATTTCATCAATCTTCTCGACCGAGCAGCGCGTGGATCATCACCGCACCGGGACGTCTCAGATGAAGAGATCGTCGCTACCAAGATCGTGTAACGCACCCAGACAAGATTAGCTTGTGGTCCCCCACCGCAGGCCCCTTACAACGAGCGAACGTCTTACCAGCCCTCCCCCAAGTTCGCAACGTTGAATCGACTGAAACCAAAGCTCGCATGCCTGCGGGCTTCTCTCGAAACTCATTCGTGGAAAACTCTGTGTCCTCTCACTCCGCCATAAGTGTCAGTATCGTCGTCGCCTGTCGCAACGAGATGGGCCACATTCGCACCTTCCTGGATTCTGTTCTACGCCAGCAGTTCACCGGACAGAAATGGGAAGTGATTGTCGCGGATGGCATGAGTGACGACGGGACGCGCGACATTCTCAACGAATACGCTGCGCGTCACTCGGTCGTGCGTGTCATCGACAATCCCGGGAAGATCGTTTCCACCGGACTGAATGCTGCCATCGAGGCAGCGCGCGGAGAAGTCATTCTCCGCATGGATGCGCATACCAACTACGCTTCTGACTACTGCCTGCTTTGCCTCGAAACCCTGGAGTCGACGGGAGCCGACAATGTTGGTGGCCCCGCACGGACCAAACCGAGCGGCAAATTGGGACGCGCCGTGGCCGCTGCTTATCATTCGCGCTTCTGTACCGGTGCACGATTCCACGACGTCAATTACGAGGGATATGTCGAGACCGTAACCTACGGTTGCTGGCGCAAATCGACGTTCGATCGCATCGGAATGTTCGACGAGACCCTCGTCCGCAATCAGGACGACGAACTCAATCTTCGCCTGGTTCGATCCGGCGGTACGATTTGGCAGAACCCCAGAATCCGGTCCTGGTACTCGCCGCGGACCACGCTTGCCGGAGTTTTCCGGCAATATTTTCAATACGGATTCTGGAAAGTTGCAGTGATCCGCAAGCACCGTATTCCGGGCTCATGGCGGCACGCTGTTCCTGTCCTCTTCACTGTCGCCAATCTGGCATTGCTTGGCGGACTTCTCGTCTCGATCCTTGCGGGCTCCGCACTATGGTCGTCCGCGTTCGGAGTGGCATGGGCCTCCGTGCTTCTTTGTTATGGAACTGCGACCCTGTTGGCATCCGCAGCCGCAGCCACTTCCAAGGGATGGGACCTCTTCCCCTATCTTCCTGCGGTCTTCGCCACCTATCACTTCTCGTGGGGATTGGGATTCCTGGTGGGGATCTTCAGACTCTTGCCCAGGCGTGAACGCTCGTTGCACCTCACACCTGATTCCGCATTCACTAAACTTAGCCGATAAAACCTCGGAGCCCGTAAATGAACTCATCACAAGAAACATCGTTACGCGTCCCATACCACCGCGCCAGTATTGGACGGGAAGAAATCGAAGAAGTTGTTAAGACGCTCGAATCCGGCTGGCTCACGACCGGTCCGCGAACCGCTCAGTTCGAACGCGAGTTCGCCACTTCCATCGCGGGAGCGCCCCATGCGCAGGCGGTGAGTTCCTGCACCGCAGGATTGCACCTCAGCCTCGTCGCGCTTGGCATTGGCCCCGGGATGGAAGTGATTACGACTCCGCTCACTTTCTGCGCCACCGTCAACATGATCATTCATGTTGGAGCAACGCCGGTGCTCGCTGATATCGGACCCGACGGCAATATCGACCCAGAGTCGGTAAGGTCGCGCATTACCGAGCGCACTCGCGCCATCATTCCGGTTCACCTGTGCGGACTGCCTTGCGATATGACCGCGATCTGGGCCATCGCAAAGCAATACGGACTCCACGTGATCGAAGACGCCGCACATGCCGCCGGAGCTCAGTATCTACACTCGCCCATCGGCGCCGGCAATCCGCAAACAGGCGAGCGCAGCGACGCTGCCGTCTTCAGTTTTTACGCCACAAAGAACATGACCACTGGGGAAGGCGGCATGATCACCGCTCATGACGCCGAACTGGCAGAGACGTTGAAGAGCCTGTGCCTGCACGGCATCAGCAAGAACGCCTGGAACCGCTACAGCGATAAAGGCAACTGGTATTACGAAGTGTTGCAGCCAGGCTTCAAGTACAACTTGACCGATCTTCAGTCCGCATTGGGAATTCACCAGATGCGAAAGCTCGAAGGCTTTATTCGCACCCGAACCGAATATGCTCGCCTCTACAACGAATTCTTCTCAGGGATCGAGGAACTGGAAGCACCACCCGACAAGCGGGATTGCCGGCATGCCTGGCATCTGTACTCTCTCCGCTTGAACCTCGACAAGCTGACAATCAACCGAGCAGAGTTCATCGAGCGGCTGAATCAACGGGGAATTGGCACAAGCGTTCATTTCATTCCGATCCCTTTGCATCCGGCTTATAAAGAGATCGCGGAGCGACCGGAGAACCAGTGTCCCGAGGCAATGAAACTCTATCCAAGGCTGGTTTCACTCCCACTTTACCCGGCTATGACCTCTTCGCAGGTGGAATACGTAGCCGAAAACGTGAAGCAAATCGCGCTGGAAACGCGTAAACACGCAGCTGTGTTCGTGTAATTACCTTCTACCGGAGCAAAGGGTAAATCTGATATATGCGGCGTTTCGTTGACATCTTCGTGGCAGCGTTCATTCTGATGGCACTGAGCCCGATCTTTTTGCTGATCAGCTTGGTCATCGTCCTGGACTCCCCCGGCAAGCCCTTTTATGGCGGCTGGCGGGTCGGCAAAGACGGCCGCCGGTTTCGCATGTGGAAATTTCGTACGATGGTGACCAATGCCGACCGGATCGGGAGCGCGATCACTACGCCAAACGACCGTCGCATCACTCGCTTCGGACGCTTCCTGCGAAAATCGAAACTGGACGAACTGCCTCAGTTTTTCAACCTGCTGCTCGGGGATCTCACGCTGGTGGGACCACGGCCGGAAGATCCGGGCATCACCGAACAATACACGCTGGAGCAAAAACAGATCTTCCAGGTGAAGCCTGGTATCACCGGTCCGACACAGCTGCGCTACACCGTCATTGAAGGTGAGCAGATTCCTGACGGTGAAGACGCGCAGCAGTATTACATCCAACATATTCTCGATCAAAAGCTGCGGCTCGATCTCGAGTACCTGCGTCAAAGAACCGTCGTTTCTGATCTTCACGTCATTTCTCAAACGGTCCTGCTCATGGCACGAGCTATAGCGCCAGGAAACTGAGACAGGCCCAGTCCTCCCCCAGGGCTGATTACTTGATCCATTCGGATCTGCAACTCTGAAATCACTGCTACTCCAACTCTGAGGATAGGTGACTGGTATGCGTAGACGTTTAAGCTGGCAAGAAGCTGTGCCGCGAATTATCGCGGACTTTCTGGTAGTTCACCTGAGCATGATCGGTGCGTTGGCCATCTCTGTGATGTATCAGGAGGCAACCGGCGTACTGGGTGGAACACATCACTTAATCCTGGACTTTGAGCGCTATTATGCGCGTTTCTTCTGGCTCTTATCACCCATTTTCCCGCTAACATTCGGCCTCCTGGGGCTCTACACTCACACCCGCAGCTACTCAGGGAAGCGGAAACACTGGGCGATCGTCCGGTCCGTCGGATTGGCCATGCTGCTGTTTATGGGCGCCAACTCCCTGGTTGAAGACTCGAGCGTTGGCCGTAGCGTCGCGCTATCGTTTGTCGCCCTCGCCAGTGTCGGCCTGTGCACGGCGCGCTTTGTCAAAAACTATCTGGCAAACCGCTTCGAAGTACGCGCGAAGGACTCGCAGGTGGCGATGACCCGCAAACGGTCGGTGCTGGTCGTGGGAGGCGCCGGATACATCGGCTCGCTCCTGTCGGAACGGCTACTGCAACTGGGATACAAGGTACGGGTGCTGGATGCGTTGTTGTACGGAAAAGAACCGTTGCGAACCGTCGAGCGTCATCCCGATTTCCAGTTGATGATCGGGGATTGCCGCAACATTCGCGATGTCGTCAGCGCAGTCAAGAACGTAGATGCCGTCATCGATCTCGCCGCCATCGTCGGCGACCCAGCCTGCGAGCAGGATCAGGGAGCCGCGCGCGAGATTAACTACGGCGCGACTCGCATGCTCATCGAAGTTGCAAAGGGGCACGGTGTTGGCCGGTTCTTGTTTGCTTCAAGCTGCAGCGTCTATGGGGCCACCGAACACGAGGTGGACGAATGCTCCGAAGTGAACCCCATCTCTCTCTATGCACAGACGAAGGTCGACTCCGAGAAGGCATTGCTCGCCGCGCAGAGCGAAGACTTTCACCCGACGATTCTTCGATTTGCTACCGTCTTCGGCCTTGGATACCGGCCACGCTTCGACCTCGTTGTCAACCTGCTGACGGCCCGCGCCTTTCAGGATGGCAAAATCACCATCTTCAACGGTGAGCAGTGGAGACCCTTCATTCATGTCCGTGATGTCGTCGAAGCCATCGTCACTGCCATGGAAGCACCGGTGCGCGTTGTAAGCGGTGAGGTCTTCAACGTTGGTGATGCCAGTCTGAACCATACGCTTCAGCAGGTCGCAACTCTGATCCAAGAAGTGTTTCCCGACACCACGGTGGAACACATCACGAACTCCGACCGCCGCAACTACCGCGTCAACTTTGACAAGATCCGCAACGGCCTCGGTTTTGAGGCGCGGTTCTCGCTCGAATACGGTGTGAAGGATCTAAAGGCTGCGTTTGAGAATCGACTCATCCGTGACTACAAAGATCTGCACTATCACAACCAGCGGTTCCTCGAAGTCGCCGGAGTCGTCAAGAACAAAGACGAGGTCGATGGCTTGGTGATGGCCGCATTTGATGGCTGTGTTCCCGAGTACTCAATCCTTGCAGCGTCCCGTGTCGCGTAGCTTGGCGAACGGCGCAGCCCAATACGTAGTGAACCTTCCGAACACCGTCGCGAGGTACAACATGAAATATGCCTTGTTCATGGCCCTCACAATAACGTTTGCAGTTCCCGTAGTGTCGCAAACCAACTCAGAGCCACAAGCTTCAGACGACACTCAGACTGCCGCGCCCGCCACGCTGGTGGGCGCGCGCCCTTCCATTCGGCCGTTAGGCGAACTGGTAAATCCAAACTTCGTTGCGGGTGGCATTGCAATCTCACAGCTTTATACCGACAACGCCGAACTCTCAACGACGGGACCAATCAGTGATTTGTCCTATGAAATCATGCCGCACCTGGCGATCAGTTCCTCAGCGGTGCGCTGGTCATTGAATGCCGACGCGCTCGCTGGATTCATGCTCAACCGCACTCTCGACAACCGGAATCAGGCACAGCAAAGCGCTGGTCTGGACTTTTCGTATCGGTTATCACAATTCGTAACCCTGCGAGCGAGTGATCAATTCACCAACTCAACTGGACTGTGGTCGGGAACCTCTTCCGGAGGCACGAGCACAGGAGCCGGAATTGGCTCGTTGCAGCAGCCCAATAATTCGCAATTCACTTTTGGAAAGTTTAAAACCAATGTCGCACTGGCGGAGATCTCCGGCCAATTCTCTGCGGATTCATATGCCGGAGTGCGAGGCACCGAATCTTATCTTTGGTTTCCCTCGTCAGCCACCGATCCGGTTGTCGGCACATTGTATGGAGGAAACTCCTACACAGCCGAGGCGTTTTACAACCGTCACTTCACCGCCCGTAATTGGGGAGGGATTACGCTCCGCGCGCAGAGATTCGACCTATCTCATGCCATCGGCCGGACCGATGCCGTCGGAGTCCTGTTGATGTACGCCGTTAACATAACGCCCAGCACAAGCCTTTCCTTTTTTGGCGGCCCGGAACTGTCTATGACCGCCACTCCTAACGGCATCGCACTTCCCGTCCCTGCATTTCAGCGCAGGCTGTGGTCGCCTGCCGCCGGCGCTGTTTTCAGCTGGCAAGGACAACGGACCGGCGCTCTAGCCTCGTTTACACATCAGGTCAGCAACGGCGGCGGACTGTACTCGGCGGTCACTCTGACCACCGCCGAGGTTCAACTTCAACGACAGGTTGGAAGGCATCTTGAATTCGGTCCCAGCCTCACGTTCTCACAAAATGATCCGATCGTGACAAGTCCGAGCATCCGCACCTATTCGGGACAACTACAGTCGTCCTATCGTGTGGGCAGCTGTGCCTTCGGCGCGGGATATGCCCGAGATCAGCGCGATGCCGCCGCCGGCTCTTTGACTGCCTCGGCAAATCGCGTATGGGTCTCGTTCTCTTACGATTTCATTCGCACCCTGGGAAGATAGACAGGCAAGGAACATGACGACACAAACTCCGCAGCAATCGCTCGACCAAGTTCTCGTCTACTGGCACGCTCTAACCCGCCACTGGTGGCAGACGTTGACCATCGCGTCTTTTTGCCTGCTGCTGTTTACCGTGATCATCTGGAAGCTGCCAAACGAGTACGAAGCCACGACCACGATTCTGGTTGACCCTCAGCAGGTACCGGAAAAGTACGTAAGTGCCGCTGTCAACTCCGATCCTGGTGAGCGCTTGAACACTTTGACGCAACAAATCCTCAGCAGAACACGCCTCCAGGAAATCAAGGACAAGTTCAACCTCTACTCCGAGATGAAACATAAGCTGACCGACGAGGAAATGGTCGAGCAGATGCGCGACCACATCCGGATTCAGGTCAGACAGGGCTCCGGCGCGCAATTGAGTACCTTCACGATTACGTTTCAGGACGACTCGCCTACGGTCGCTGCGAACGTGGCTAACGA
>Ga0207008_10090_pt1 | contig 28511 bp, 24 predicted proteins | sample Alteio_BWMinCont_83_FD_153489 | JGI IMG/M metagenome (GOLD analysis project Ga0207008, IMG submission 153489) | Enriched cells from forest soil in Barre Woods Harvard Forest LTER site, Petersham, Massachusetts, United States -... | ecosystem: Environmental > Terrestrial > Soil > Temperate forest >... | reverse complement strand
GCAGGTCGGCCGCATCCGTAATATCGGTCATCACCACAACAATGCTGTTAATGTCCCCTTGTTCATCTCGCATGGGACTCAAGCTAACCGAGAATTGGCCGGTCGTGCCGTTCCCACGAAACAGAGGAATGTCGAGATTATCGAGGGCGGCGCCTTGCAGAACACGCTCCTGAGCTTCCGTGAGCAGTGCTCGCCGCGCCGGTGGAACTAACTGCACGAGTGCATGTCCTAATAAGTCCTGTTCGCCGTAGCCCGCTTCAAAGCAGCGCCGATTCGCATAACTCACTAGCCCCGCGGTATCGAGCACTAGAATCATGCTCTGCGTGTTGTTCAAAATATTTTTGTTGAAGTCCCTTTCACGGCGATAGCGTCGTTCCGCTGTGCGGCGGTCGGTGATGTCTTTCAGGACGTGAATGGTACGAAGCTCGTCTTTGGGTCCACCGTGAATACGCGAAGCCGAAACAAGAAATGTCCTGTCGGCAGCTTCATGAATGAATTCCTCATGTGACGCTTGTGGGTTTCTGCAGAAAGGGCAATAGCCGGGTTGAGCTGCCGACGACAGCAGTTCCATCGAGCCCATGTCCCGGCCAATCGCTTCGGTGGGTGGTACCTCCAGCAGGTCAGACAGCGCGCGATTGAGGCGCAGCACACGATTGGATATATCGTGCACAATTATAAAATCCGAGATAGCGTCAAAATCTTGTACCCACTGTTTCCGCGATTGTTCGATGCGAGAAAATAACCGTACATTTTCCAACGCTACCGCCGCGTGGCTGGCAAGAGCCTCCAGCAGCTGGCGTTCCGCGGCATAAAGTTCGCGCGTCAAATCCACGAGGCATAGCACACCAAGAAGCTCTCCTTCGCTGCCAAACAGCGGGGCGAGCACCAACTCTTTCCATCCGAGCGAATCGGCCAATCCAGATCCCAACAGCCGCGCAGCTAGTCCTTTCCGCAATTCGGAAGCAAGCGACACGGCCTGTTCGGCCAAGGTTCCCGCCAAGCGATGCTGCGTCATGGCGTCCCAACGATGGGCAGGTCCACTGAGGGCAGCGATTTCCCACTCCGATTCGCGCGCTAGAACTAAAACGGCAGATCGCGCCCCCAGCATTTCTGCCGCTCGAGCAGTCAGGCGGCGGGCGAACTCCTGAGTTCCTAACGATGGGTTAAGTTCCAGGGTGGTGGCGGAGAACTGGGCCAGCAGGCTCTCGAACGAGCCATCGAGACGACTAGAGACATCTCCGCTTCGTTTCAATGCACGCATAGGAGGATGGGGGCTTGCGCACGAATCTGCGTTGCGTAAAAGACGTTACGGCTCTTTCTCAATTTGAGTCAAGGAGGCTGGGCTAGGATGTTACCTAAGGAGCAATCGCAGATGTCGCAGGCTGAGACGGTAAGAGTGTCAGGTTAAGTGAACTGAGACAACTTGGAGCGACCGATCGCGGTCGTTCGAACGAGCCTTCCTACCGTAAGGCTAATTATCTCATACACATCCCAACGTTCTTGGCAAATAAATTCAAAGTGAAAATATCGGCTGCCGCATGGCAGCCCTCGTGCAATTTCCGAAGCCGGAGTTATCCCCTCAGGGAGGGCGTATGAAATCGAGAACGAGCATCGCCGCTTTAGGGCTGGCGCTCTTACTCGCAGGCACTTTCGCTTACCTACCCAAAGCATTCGGACAGGAGAATTCGACCGAGGCTTCGAAGCGGAAAATTCGAACGCGCGTTGTTCCGGATTATGCCTCGCTCGCCAAGCAGATGAATGTCTCGGGAAAGGTAAAGATTGAGGCCGCGGTTGCGGCTGACGGTTATGTGGTTTCTGCAAAAGTGATTGGAGGAAGCCCGTTACTGGTGAATTCCGCGCTGGATGCACTGAAGAAATGGCGTTTTGAACCAGGTTCCAAAGACCGTTCGGAAACGGTTGAGCTTGAATTTAACAATCAGATGAACTAGGGCTAGCGCCGCTCTCTTGCGAGCGGAAGCTTCAAAGGCGGGGAGTGGAGGCGTCAATATGACGATTGGAAAGAAACTATATTCGGGTTTTGGCGCCGTTCTCGCCATCATGCTGGTTCTGTTCATCATCAATATTTTCACCGTCCGGCGCGAATACAGCGCTCGGGCGACGGTCGCGTCCACGCTCGCTGACGTCAGAGCCATCGAGAGCGTCCGCTTCCAGATGATGGAAAACCGGCTGTACCTCGGTAATTACCTGCTCAGCGGCGATCTCCGCGACGAAGACAAAACCAACAAAGGCATCAGCGATTTGTCCGGGCTTCTAAAGGAAGTCGAGAACAAGGCGAGCGACCAAGGTCTCAAGGGGGCTTTTGTCCAGGTAGAAGGCGGCGAACACAGTTGGGCCGAGGACTTTGCAAAGCCCATGATCGCCAAGCGCCATCAAGTAGACGCAGGCGATGCTACGGTATCCGATCTGCAGATTTTTTACCTGCAGCATGATCCCGCTTCCTGGTTCAACAAATCTTCCGCGGTGCTGGATGAGGCAAGTCTCGCTGTTCGGAAATCGCTCGACGATTCGAACACCTCAGCAGCCTCCGCTACTGAGTTGAGCACCGTCATTACGACCGCCGGCACGTTCCTTGCGATTCTGCTTGGAGGATTTATCGCTTTCGCCACTGCAAAGTCCATCAAAGTACCGTTGTATCACCTGATTGACGTAGCGCACCAAATTGGAGAATCGGGCGACTTGGATCAGTCCATCGATATTCACCGGACAGATGAAGTTGGCGTGCTGGCTTCGAATTTCAACAAAATGATTATTCATTTGAAGGAAATGGCAGCCGTCTCGGCAGCGATCGCTGAGGGCCAACTGTCTGTTTCCGTCAAACCCCGATCTCCGCAAGACACCATGGCACTGGCATTCACACGGATGACCCAAGGTCTGCGCGACCTGGTCCGCCAGGTGCGCGACAGCGCCTCGCAAGTTGCCAGCGGTTCTGGACAGATGGCGAGCGCTTCCGACGAGTCAGCGAAAGTAAGCGTGCAAGCCGCATCGGCGATTGACGAAGTCACCAGCACGATGCACGAAATGAGTATTAACGTGCAGAACGTGGTGAAGAACACGCAGGTGCAGGCTTCCAGCGTGGCCGAAACATCCGCTTCCATCGATCAGATGGTTACCTCGATCCAGCGTGTTGCCGACACGGCGAAGCTGCTGGTGGATATATCGCACCGCTCGCGCGAAGAAGTTCAAACCGGAATGGTGACCATGGACAAAGCCACCGAGGGATTGAACCGCACGAGCCACGCAATCCAATCCTCCGCTGAGATCATCGACGTTCTAGGGCGCCGCGCCGACGATATCGGGAAAATTATCGAAGTCATCGACGATCTTGCCGAACAGACAAACCTATTGGCATTGAACGCCGCTATTGAGGCGGCACGCGCCGGCGAGCACGGATTGGGGTTTGCCGTCGTAGCCGAAGAAGTGCGGAAGTTGGCGGAAAAATCCACGCAGTCCACGAAAGAAATCTCCGAACTGATCCAGGGCATACAGAAGGAAGCGCGCGAGGCCGTGGACAATATGGAGAAGAGCACCAGTATGGTGCAGGAAGGGCTGCTCTTGAATAAGGACCTCAGTTTTGCGCTCGAGAAAATTTCCGACGTGGTCTCAGAGGTTTACAAATTCTCGCAAGAAATCGGTGCTGCCACCATGGAGCAGTCCAGCGGCTCCACACAGATCGCGAAGGCCACCAATCGATTGACCGAAATTACCCAGGAGATCAATTCCTCGGTCGAAGAACAGGCATCCGGAGCGCAAGGCGTAGTGCGGGCAATGGAGAAAATGCGTGAACTGGTGCAGCAATCCAGTTCGAGTTCTTCGGAGTTGGCGGCAGCGGCGGAGCAAATGTCCAAGCTTTCCCGCGCGCTCCTCGAATCGATGGATCGCTTCGTCCTGGATGAGGGCTTTGCTGAATCACGCCGTCATGCGTCCCGTCGAGTTCCTTCCGCAGCAGAGCGGCAGCCGCGGGAAGAATATGCGGAATTGGCACATTCGTAGAGGCGCAAACACAGAGACATGGATAAAGAACTCCAGGTTGTAGGCTTTCGTATCGGCCAGGAAACTTTCGGAGTGCCAATTTCATTGGTCCGGGAGATCGTGCGCGTTCCGGCCATAACCTCGGTCCCCAATGCGCCAGACTATATTGAAGGGGTAATCAATCTACGCGGCCGAATCATTCCGGTCGTCGATTTGCGCAAACGTTTTCGCGAAAAAGTTGGCGAGCCCAGCAAGAAAAACCGCATTGTTGTGGTGGAGCTGGAAGGCCGTCTGATTGGATTGATGGTGAATTCGGCATCCGAGGTTTTGCGTATACCTCCCTCGGAAATCGAAGCTCCTCACGATGTCTTTCAGGAAGGCGAGCTGAATTATATAACCGGCGTCGGGAAATTGCGCGGACGTCTGATCATTCTTTTGGACCTCAATAAGATTCTGCAGCGCGGTGAACTTCGCCGCCTGGACGATGTAGCCGAAACGATCGACGCCGTTCCGGCTGGCAGCAGGGAAAGATAGGCCTAGGTATGGCAGGAAGCGGCAAGACAGAGGAGCGAATGTCCACAACCACACTCCCGACGCAGGTACCACTTACGGAAGCGGAATTGAAGCTTTTGCAAACGCTGGTTTACCAGGAGTGTGGCATGTATTTTGACGAACGCCGCACGCATTTCCTGCGTGATCGTTTGCAGCGGCGCCTGAAAGCTTGCCAGATGGATTCGTTCTATACCTACTACCGTCTGCTCACAAGCCGCGAGGGTAAACAAGAGCTGGTTTCGCTTCTAGAGAACCTTACGGTGAACGAGACCAGTTTCTTCCGCATTCGTCCCCAGCTCGAACTCTTTCAAAAAGTAACTCTCGAGGAAATTCTGAAACGCAAGCAGGACCGGCGCGATTGGTCCCTGCGCATCTGGAGCGCCGGTTGTTCCACCGGGCAGGAGCCCTATACTCTGGCGCTTTTGGTGTGCGATGCACTGGCCTACTACTACTTGAGGAATCCGCTTCCCTTCGAGATGCCCACGCCCAAACCTTTGATTCCGCCGCCCTGGAAAGTTGAAATCCTGGCCTCCGATATCAACTATTCCGCGTTGCTCACTGCACAGCAGGGAATCTACACGGAGTCGCAGATGGAAACCGTGGATTACACCTGCCGGCTGCGTTACTTCGACAAAGTCGGCGACAAATATTCAGTCAAGGCCGCTCTGAAGAACCTGGTTCAGTTCGATTTCCACAATTTGAAAACGGAATATCTTCCACTTCGCAACGATGTGATTTTCTGCCGCAATGTCATGATCTATTTCGATGAACCCGAGCAAAAGCGCCTGATCGATAAATTCCATCGATGTTTGAACCCGGAAGGCTACCTTTTCGTGGGGCACGCCGAAAGCCTTTTTGGGCTCACCACGAAATTCCACATGATTCATCAAAACAGCGCGACGGTGTACCAGAAAATCGAGGGGACGCCTTGAACTTTTTGCCCGACGATCGAGCATCCGAGCTTCGCGAGCTGTTTTTCGAAAGCGCCGCGGAGATTCTCCAGGGCATGAACGAAGCGGGCCTGGCACTGGAAGAGCATCCTTCTGATAAAGAACATCTTCGGAGTGTTCGCCGCGCGGTCCACACTCTAAAGGGGGATTCAGCGGCTTGCGGATTTCGCGAGCTTAGCGAACTCGCCCACGAACTCGAAGACGTTCTCACCCCGGAGCTGGCTAAGGAAAACGCCGCTTTAATTCCCGAGGTGGTCCTAACCGCGGCAGACACGTTTCACGAAATGCTCGCCGCTTATCGCGACCATCTGCAGCCGCCTGACGGTGGCGCTCTGCGCGATCATATCAATCGTCTGTTGCATCGAAGTCCGTTGGCGGCTGAAAAATCGTCGTCGCATGAAGCGAAATTCGATTGGAACGAGTACGAGCGTCTGATGATTGCCGAAGCCTTCCGACGCGGCGAATCCGTTTATAACGTTGCGCTCCATCTCGATTCCGAATCGCTGCTTCCAGCGGCGGCCTTTGCGCTGGTACGTAAAGCGCTGGAAGGCGCCGGGGGAATCCTGGCTCTTCATCCGGAAAGCGCAGCTCAGGCTGCCAGCACGAATTTGATCGAAGCGGCAATTTCCAGCGCGAAATCAGCCGACTGGATACGCAAGCATTGTCAGGTGCCCTCGGTGGTTGAGCAGATTGCGGTTTTGAAATGCTCCGTGGCTGAGACTGTTTCACGCGATCTGCTTGAGATCCTGGTCGAGTCGGAAGCTGCTGCAGTCGCCGGCGGAGTTACGACAGGTGCGCCGGAACTAGCTCCCGATCACCAAGACGAATCGCGCGAGAGTGGCGCGCCTTCGGGTCTGACACACGCCGCTGCCGAAAACACGCTGCGGGTGGATGCCAGCCGCATCGATACAGTCATGAATTTGGTCGGCGAGCTCATCATTGGAAAGTCCATGCTACAGCGCACGATCACGGAGTTCGAGCGGATGCATCCCAAAGATCCGCTGCGCGGCAAATTTGCCGACGCGCTTGCTTTTCAAGCTCGGGTGCTGAGCGAACTTCAAAAGTCAGTCATGAAGATACGCATGGTTCCAGTGGAGCAGCTCTTCCGCCGGTTTCCTCGCGTGGTACGCGATGTTGCCAAGCTACGTAATAAAGACATTGGACTGGAAATCGCTGGTCAGAATACGGATTTGGACAAGGGCATCCTGGACGCTCTCGCAGAGCCTCTCGCCCACCTGGTGCGCAACGCTGCGGATCATGGCATCGAAACCGCTGCGGAGCGGCAGGCGGCGCAAAAGCCCGCTCATGGAACCGTGCGTTTGGATGCGTATCACGAGGGCGACCAAGTCATAATCGAGATTTCCGACGATGGACGCGGGCTGGATCGCGAGAAGATTCTGCGCCGCGCGATCGAGCACGGGATAGTGAAAGCGGAGGAGACCGCACGTCTGAATGATTCAGACATCATGCACCTCATTTTCACGCCTGGCCTTAGTACCGCCGATGAAATAACGGAGATTTCTGGGCGCGGTGTCGGTTTGGACGTGGTTAAATCCGCTGTCGATAATCTAAAGGGTTCCATCGAGCTTGAAAGTGAGCTCGGGCAGGGCACCACATTCCGGCTGATGGTTCCACTCACGCTGGCGAGCATTCAATCACTTCTGTTTTATGTGTCGGGAAAGCTATATGCGGTGCCGCTGGCGATGGTGGTTGAGATCACGCGCGTAACAGAAGGCGAAATACATCGCGTGGATAATCACGAAGTCTTTCAATTGCGCGAACAGGTTCTAACGCTGGTCCGTTTGGAACGTCTCGAATCATCGGCCCAACGCGCGCATCAGAAGCGGACTTTTGTCATTGTGATCGGGGCGGGCAGCCGGAAGTTTGGACTTGCAGTGGATAGCTTGATGGGCGAGGAAGAACTGGTGATTAAGGCGCTCGAAGATCGCCTGGTGACTTCACCGCTCGTCAGTGGCGCTTCGATCCTCGGCGACGGGACTGTTGTTTTGATATTGAACGTAACCGCTGTGATTTCTCATTTGTCGAGGATCCAGCCGGTGGGAGCCATAGCGTGACCGGGAAGATTCGCGTTCTGGTCGTGGATGATTCAGCGCTGATGCGTAAGCTCATCCCGCAAGTGCTCCATCGCGATCCCAACATCGAGGTTGTGGGCACCGCGATGGACGGCGAGATGGGGCTGAAAAAGATCGCCGAATTGCATCCCCACGTGGTGACCCTCGATCTGGACATGCCGCGCATGGACGGAATAGAGATGCTGCGCCAGATCACTCGAAAACATCATGTTCCGGTAATCGTCTTCAGTGCCCAGACGGACCGCAGTGCGTCGATCACTGTAAAGGCTCTCTCCCTGGGCGCTTTCGACTTTGTTACCAAACCACAAGACGCTGCTTCGGGTCGTATCGAACACATTGCCGCCGAATTTGCGCTGAAGATAAAAGTCGCGGCCGCTTCGGGCGCTCCGAAGATGATTATCACCGTGCCTTCCACGAAGCGCAGAGAGCGCAAGCAGTTGGCCATGCCCAACTGGCCCTCGCGGGTCGTGGCCATTGGTATCTCGACCGGCGGTCCCAACGCCTTGCAATATCTGTTTTCCCAGCTTCCGGAAGACTTTCCCGGCTGTCTCTTGGTCGTACAACATATGCCGGAGGGATTCACTGACATGTTCGCCCGGAGACTGCACGAATCCTCGGCGATCGAAGTAAAAGAGGCACAGTCCGGGGATCTGTTGTTGGCGGGCCGCGCGCTGATCTGTCCGGGAAATCGCCATATGAAGGTGCGCCGAATGGATCATGGCAACATCGTCATTCTTGCGGACCAACCGCGGGTAAACGGGCACCGTCCCTCCGTCGACGTCCTTTTTCAATCCGTGGCGCAGGAATTTGGCAACAACGCGATCGCAGTTCTGATGACGGGCATGGGTGATGACGGCGCAGCAGGCATGGGTGCGGTACGAACTGCGGGCGGCCTTACGATCGTGCAAAGTCCGGACTCCTGTGTAGTGGACAGCATGCCGCGGTCCGCAATCGAGCGTGGTTTTGCCTCGCGTATCGTTTCGCTCTCCAGTCTTTCCGGTGTATTGCAGTCCCAATGCGCGCCGGAGCGGGTACCGGCCGATCCTGTCGGGGCAAAGATTTCTAGCGGCAACGACTAATAGAGAAAGATTTTCTGAAGGAGATGGCTATGAAACAGTTTGAAGCGTTGACCAGAAAACAAGATAGCGAGCCAGTCCGTTACTTGGTCGTGGACGATTCAGTCTTCGCGCGAAAAAGCCTGGCCAAGATGATCGAATCTTTTGGTGGCCAAGTGATTGGTGAAGCCGGCGACGGCTGCACGGCTATCACGGAGTACGCTCGCACGAAACCCGACATTGTTTTAATGGACATTACCATGCCACAGATGGAGGGGATCGAAGCCGTCGAACGGATCGTCCAAGAGCATCCCGATGCGCGCATCGTCATGGTTTCTTCGGTCGGCTATCAGGACAATATTCTCGCCGCTTTGCAAAAAGGTGCGCGACATTTCGTCCAGAAACCAGTGAAACCGGACGCGCTTTACGAAATCATCCGTTATGTTCTCAACGATGACGGCGTGACTGCCACAGTGGGCGCCGGCCAGGAGAAATCCCGATGAGGATGGACTTGATCCAACCATTCATTGGCTCGCTCGATGCTGTGCTGGCCGAGATGATGAAGGCGCCGGCAAAAATTGTGGACCTCACCATGGAAGTGGAGGGATATCGGCGCAAGGGCGCGGCTGCTGTGGTAACCTTCCGCGGCCAAATTGAAGGTCGCGTCATTCTGGACATGGACCCTGGAGCGGCAGCCCAGGTTGCCGGTCTTCTTTTCGGCACCGATGTCCATCCCGATGAAGCGATCGTACGGGAAACCGTGTGCGAGCTGGCTAACATGGTCATCGGAAATGCTGTGACCCAACTCAACGACGGCGGCTTTCAATTCAAAGTTTTTCCGCCCGAAGTGGTTGCTCAAGAGCAGTGCGCGCAGGCGGGAAAGGATTCGGAGGCGACCATCCTTTGTTTTGAAACCCCAAAAGGAAACGTGTATCTGAATATCGTGATGAAATATCTGCAACGCCGCGCCCGCGAGCGTGCCACCGCACCGGTAGCCTAAAAACTGTCGGCAAGAAGTCGCGGCACGAATCTATCGGGCTCGCGGACCCACCCTGCGGTACTCCACGCCGTGTCGAAAAAGCCCAGCTCGGGGAATTTCTTCTGAATAGACCACGTGCGCGGGAAGGAAAATATTCGCCGCGTCTGGTGAATAGGGAACCGCCACCTGAATCATCGCTTTTGTGTCGTAACGGCGTTTGCTTCGAAAGCACATACCAATGGGCGAAATGTCTTCGCAAACCGCCAGTTCGTCATCCGCATCGGGCTGCCGGATGCAGGCCGTAAGCCGCGTCTTCACTCGCATGCGCTGGCGTTCTCGTTGTTCTTCGCCACCTGGCGGAGGATCGCCTTCGCGTGTGCGCCCGCGCGCTGCGCGCAAAGACCGCTGTTTTTCATCCTCATGGGGAGCCTGCGTCCAAATGCTGGGTACGCCGCAAGTCTTGCAATGCCGAGCGATTCCGCGATTTGTTTCGAAGCCGCGCAGCTCCAGCTCATTCAGATAGGTGACCTCTCGGCTTTTGCAATATGCACAATGTAACAGCATGCGCGCTACGGCTTCGGTAGATTCCGCGATCGGAGGGAATTCAATTTTCCAAAAATCACTTTCACGGTCCAGTAATTCGATGCCGTAGAGATGCCCGTCTTTTTGCCGGCCAAATTCACCTACCACGCGCACCGCAACGATCTTCTGGGAGTCGGCTCCCGTCTGGCGCCGAATTTGAATCTGCTGCTCAGGTTTCAACTCGCGCTCCAGGATAATTACGGCGCCGCCACGATTGATCAGCAGCGTGCGAGTGGGCTGCTTAAATTCCTCGCCGTTGCTATCGGTGCCGGTCGCTTCCAGCAGCACGGTCAACGAGACACGGTCGGTCCGTCGCATCGACGGCGTTCCCATCAAAGCCTCCTAAAGGCAGGGGTCCCCAATGGTCAAGATAGCACACCGGAACGATTCGTTGCCTTCTGCGAAACAGCCCAGACCTCAATCGTTAACTTCCGAGTCCCTAGGTTATGATGATCGCCTATGGCTCTGATCGCACCAATTTCGATCAATAGGCAAGGCGTCTGAATGGTCCTGACTTTCTTGGGTTTTTCGAGAATGCTTAGGTCGCCAGTGCTAGTCGTTTGCTGTGTGCTATGGGTGTTTTCTGGCGATTCAAAGGCGCAATCTGGGCCGGCAGGCGGCAATCGGGTCGAAGGAACCGTGCACGATTCCAGCGGCGCAGCCGTGGCGAAGGCACAAGTCGAACTGAAATCGGGAGCTTTCTCCGCCACAAAGTTCGTAACTCCGTCGGGCAATTTCACGTTTGAAAATGTTCCGGGTATTTCCGGAACAATTACAATAACCGCCGATGGATTTGAAAAATTGGAGCAAGGTTGGAGTTCCTCAGCCGGGAAGCCGATCCGGCTGGACCTCACGCTGGTGCCGCTATCCTTGAATCAGCAGATCGTCGTTACCAGTACACGCACGCCGACGCTTCTAAGCGATGTCCCGGCCAGTGACATGGAGCTCACGCGCGATGAACTCCAAGCTACCCCGGCACTCGCGCTCGACGATCAGTTGCGACAGATTCCGGGATTTAGCTTATATCGCCGGTTCAGCAGCCGCGTTGCTAACCCAACGACACAGGGTGTCTCATTGCGAGGACTGGGTGCTAATGGCGCAAGTCGAGCTCTTGTTCTCGAAGACGGCATTCCAATCAACGATCCTTTTGGCGCCTGGGTCTATTGGGATCGTGTGCCGAGCGAATCCGTCGCCAGCGTGGAGGTTTCCCAGCAAGGGGGATCAAGCCTGTACGGTAGCGATGCCCTAGGTGGAGTCGTGCAGTTCTTCACCCGCCCGGCAGAGCCCGCCGGCATTTCACTGGAAACTTCCTATGGCAATCAGAACACTCCCGATCTTTCGCTGTGGGCCGGCGGACAAAAAGGCCCTTGGGAATCCACTTTCGCCGGTGAAGTATTTAATACCGATGGATATGTCTTGGTTCCGCCGCCATATCGTGGAACCGTTGATACGAAAGCCGGCTCCGACCACGGCACTGCCGATTGGATGATCGGCAGAAAAATTGGCAGCCAAGACGAAATCTTCGCGCGTGGCTGGCTCCTCGATGAATCGCGCGACAACGGCACGCCGCTTCAGAGGAACGAGACTAAGCTTGGACAGGGCGCGCTCGGGGCGAATTTGAGCTTGGGCGATTTCGGCTCTCTTACCCTGCGTTTTTATGCCGACGTCCAGACCTATCACCAAAGTTTCTCGGCCGTGGCTGCAAACCGCGATAGCGAGACGCTGACCGATTTGCAAACGGTGCCGTCGCAGGGCGTGGGCGGATCCGCACTCTGGTCGCGCAAGATAGGAAAGCGCCAGACAGTTGTCGCCGGATACGATCAACACGACGAAATTGGTGCGAGCCACGAGATGTTCTTCTCCAGCGGGGCGAACTCATTCGACAAGTCATCCGGAGGCCGTCAGCGAACGCTTGGAGTATTTGGGGAAGACTTGATAGAGATCACGCCGCGCTGGCTGCTCAGCATCAGCGGCCGCGTTGACTACTGGCACAACTACGACGCTTCTTCGATCTGCAATCCGGTGAGCTCGCCGTGCACATCGCCGAGCGTCAATTTCGCTGACCGCTCGAGCGATGCCTTCAGTCCGCGCGCGACATTGCTATACCAGATGAATTCCAATATTTCATGGACGGCTTCCGGCTATCGCGCTTTTCGCGCACCTACTCTGAATGAACTCTACCGCTCGTTCCGGCAGGGAAATGTAATTACCGAAGCAAACGCCGGCCTCCGCGCGGAACACCTCACCGGCGCCGATACAGGCATCAATATCTACGGGTTTAATCGGCGCATCGAGTTACAAGGAACATTTTTCTTCAATGAAATCGTCGATCCTGTCGCGAACGTTACGTGTCAACCGCCCCCTAATAACTCGCCTCTTTGTCCGGCGCCGATACCAAACACGATCATTCGCGTGCGGGAAAATCTGGGACGCACGACCGCGCCGGGATTTGATGTTGATGCAATCGCACATATCACTCGCGATTTCGAACTAAGCACCGGCTATCAATATGTTGATTCGAAAGTCGCCAGCTTCCCTAGCGAAAGTTCGTTGGTCGGTTTGTGGGTGGCGCAGGTGCCGCACAATGCGTTCACTTTCCAGGCACGCTACTCCAATCCCAGAATCATTCTGGTATCCGTAGATGGGCGATTCATTGGCAAGCAGTACGATGACGATCAAAACCAGTTTCCACTGGGGAATTTTTTTGTGCTCGATGCCATGGCCGCGCGAAGTGTTGGAAAGGGAGTAGAGTTTTTCGCCGCGGTGGAAAATCTTTTCAATGAACATTACGCCACCGCAGCTACTCCGGTGCCGGAGCTCGGTTTGCCCATCGCCGCTCGCTTTGGCATGCGCTTTCAATTCCCCAACAGATAGCGCGGAACTAAAGCTTTTTAGGGCGCTGACGCGAGAGAAGGAGGCGGATATTCCGGTAGCTTGGCGTTCTTCTTGTCTGTGCGCTTCACTTCTAATTCATCAAACAGGATGGACGGGGCGATTACAGAACTGGGGATTTGTCCTTCGCGGTTGCTCACCAGAGGATCGTCTCCGGCGGCAACCAGATCATTTCGCAGCGTTCGCGTGTCCAATTCATTGAAAACAGCTCCGCGTACGAGTTCTTGGTGCCCATCATTGACGTACACGCGATACAGCAAACGCGGATCGTACCCAGACAATGTCTCGACGTAATATCCGTACGGTTTGTTTTCCTGCTTACACATCTCGACTAATTTCTTCCTGAGAGCGTCGTTCGAAAGCGGATTCTTGGGCTGCACGATGAGGTTGCCGATGCTGGGAGTGGGGGGCTGCCCTGGCGCCGCGCGCCCGTGGCCATTCGAATCGGGAAAATCGCGGATGGGCATTCTGCCCAGCAGATAATCCACCAGCACGCCGTCCTTGATTACTGAAACCAATTCTGCACGAACGCCCTCGTCGTCGATTTGGTAGCTTCCGATCAGGCTTGTTCCCTGGAACGATTTCATCGTAGGATCATCCGTCACAGAAAGAAAGTCGGGAAGCACGCGGCTTTTGTAGTTCGAAGAAAATTCTCCGGTCGTTCGCGCGGACTCGCCGGGCTTCGGGCGAATCCCGAGCACGTTGTTTCCCACCATTCCAAAGAACACGTCGCTCGCCGCATCATTCGAAAAAAGAACAGGGCCACGATAATCTTCCTCAACCATGGGCGCCTCGCGAAGCTTCTTCAGCGTTTCAATCATTTTAGCCGTGTCAGACTGCAATTTTGCCGGGTCAGGCAATTCCGCGGCCGTGGCAGCCATATAAAACGGAGAGCGCGCGAGCTGCATCCCGTCGTCCGCTTGCGTTTCACCCGAGAGTTGAACCGAGTACACCGCGTAGCCCTGACGTGTGATGGTTCCTTCCGTGTTTACGAAATACTCGTTGGCCGAGCGAAATCTCGCGAACGCGGAAAGCGATTGAATTTTCGGGTCCGAACGGAAAAGCTCGGTCGATTGCACCAGGGCCTTTTTCCATATCTCGGGAGAAAATTTGAGTGTCACGAGCGGCCCGATGGATTGCAAAGCCGGAGCCTTGGCAAAGTCATCAAAGGGCTGTTCCGCGCTATAGTGGCTTAGCAGCGCTTTTTTATTCGCTAAAGCTTCGGTAGCCGCTTTGTAAGCGCGATCCGTGGCCGCCCACAATTGCCGGCGGAGAGCAATGGAATCATCATCGAGCGGCGCAAAGTCGACCACCCCGACGCCTCGATCGAAATAGCTGTCTTGCTTGTAGTCTCCGACCCGCACTACCACTCGAACGCTGCGTATATGCATGCGCTGGTCTTGGCGCAACGCGCCAAATGCCGCTTCGGCGGTGAACTCCTCCATGTCCGAGAGCCGGTATTCAATGTAGTAAGGCGCTGACACGTTTTCCATTTTCACTTGGGATTTCGAACGCTCGAGCTCCTCGCGCATCGCGCGAATCACCGGATCCGAAAAAGCAGCGCCCGTCGCCGTATCGTTAGCGTTGGGCCCGGTGCGCGGAGAGGAGTCTGAAGTTGCGCCCTTCTCCTGCCCATAGGTTGCAGCCGGGAACCCCAAAGTCAAAAATGGTGCTGTCAGGCAAACAATCGAGAGACGCCAGCTCAGTTTGATGATCGTACTCATGGCTAGCGCTCCCTCGCAGTGCTGGTTTGAGATTTCGGAGTCGAGGAAGGACTGTCTGGCTCGGGCGGAGCCAATATCGGAGGCCTTTCCGTTCCTCGACGCCGCTTCTGAACCTCTATTTCCGAGAAGAGCATGGCCGGCGCTGCCGCAGCCACTGGAATTTGCCCCGATTCGGCGCCGCAGATTCCGTTAAAAACCTGCAATGTGTCTCCCGTAACCATAATATTGTTCAGCGAAAGCAAAGGCGTCCCCACGATGTCCACTCCGCGGACGAGTTCATCTGGCCGGGCGTCGGCATAAACGCGATACACCATTACCGGAAGCACCTGGAACGCTTGTGGCATCGAGCGCGTGGTGAGCGTGAAACCGCCCTGAATATCGTCGAAATAAAGTCCGTACGGTTTCCCCTGCTTCTTTATTTCTTCCACAAATTTCTTGCGAAGTTCGGAGTCCGGTACGGTATTTGTGGAAGTGACGATCAAATTTCCCTGGCGGCCCGTGGGCATCAGCCCCGGCTGCCTGCGGCCGTGTCCATTCGAATGATCGAAATTCTTGACTGGCATGCGTGACATCAGGAAATTTTTCAATATTCCGTTTTCCACCGCTTCCACGCGGATCGCTGGCACGCCTTCATCATCTAAATCATACGACCCGGCGAGCTTCACGCCGTTCAGCTCTTTCAGCGTAGGATCGTCAGTGACACTCAAGAAAGACGGAAGAACCAGCTGATTTATTTTCTTGGTAAACGTCTGGCCTTCGGTTTCATCACGCTGGCGATGTCCTTCCAGCCGGTGTCCCAGGACCTCGTGGAAAAAAACGGCGGCGGCTCTGCCGGAAAGCAGCGCTGGCCCAGCGAAGGGCTCAGCAGCCGGAGCGGCTCGCAAGGCTTTCAGGTCTTCGGAAATTTTGTCCACTTTTGCGGCCAGCTCGGCATCGGAGGGAAGTTGGTCGGGAGCAGGGGCCTGGAATGATTCCACGCGCATCAACTCCATGCCATCGTCCGAACGCGTTTCGCCCTGAATAACCAACCGGCTGACGCCACCCGGCCGTACCACGGATGTTCCATCGCTGGTGGCCAGATAGGAGCGGTCGTCGCTGAACTGAACCGAAACCATTGAATTGTATACCCCGGGGTATTTCAAAAAGCCGGCCGAAATCCGCCTCGCGCGTTCTTCCCATTGTTTCTGATCCAATGGCGCGAGGGCGTGCGCGGCGTCCAGGTGAGCTTGCGGTGGTTCCTGAGAGAAGTCCGGCGATTTATCTTCTTCTTCCGATTGCACGGCGGTGTTGGTCTTGACCGTGAGAAAGGCGGAAGACGCCTGATCGTATTCGCGGTCGGTGAGTTGCCAGAGCACGCGCGCGATGGCGTCCGAATCATTATTCAACGGAAGAATTCCCGAGGTAATCCCCGAGCCGCGGCTTTTGTTGTGGGTGTTATCCAGCGCGGCGGAGCCTACCCGCATCATCACGTCCGCCTGGCGGCGTCGAATGGTGGTCGAGACAAGCAGGCTGCCATTCGAGGCCCAGATTATGGAACCGTCGATGTCCGCGACGGCGTAGCTCAAGTAATAAGGAGCAGGATCAGCCTTCGTGAGCGAGGTTGTGGCGCGCTTCAATTCCTGCTGCATGGTTTGCAACAGTACATCCGGGGCCGATGCGGAGGAGAAACGTGGAATCGCGCAAAGAGCCAGCAAAAAGCAGAAAGCGAGCGGCAAGAAGGGTCGAGTCATTTTTTAGTTTACACTCTCTGGAGGAGCAAAATCTAGCATACAACGAATCGGGCGTCGTAGCGGAACGGAACGGGCCTGTGTGCTTTAACGCTAGCGTCGAGGCGCAGCGAACGGACAAAGAATGGCATCAGCCGAGAGGGACGAGCCGAAAAAATAACGAACGCGTTACAAGGAGTCCATCCATACTAGTTGCTTGATTTTGGCGTGGACGAGCTTTCCGATAGAACGTACCAAATGCCATACGCCGTCCCAGCGGCCGCCCCGACTGCCACCACGGCCCAGACCAGCGCATTTGTGTTCAGAGCCTTTTTGCTGCTCCCTCCGACGCCGGCTGGAGCTTGGGGTTGCGCGGCAGGTGCAAGATCCATGGTAACGCGATAAGATTTTCCGGCCGGGATCTCACGAACTTCACCGTCGTGGTCGAGCGCGAGCGTCCCACGATATGCTGAGATTATGACTTCCTGCGGGCTAACAATCGTGACTTGGCCGTATGCGGGCTCGGCGTTTGCAGCGCTCAGAATGCCCTGAGGAATTTCAAGCTCGATCTGATTGTTGCCAGTCGACGAAAAACCAACCGTGCCACCGCTGACTACTGCATGAACGATGTTCAAGTTGGCATTTCGCGCCAGAGTAGCTGAGCTTGCCGAAAGCAAATACAACTGGCTGGCTCCAAAGTTCAGGCGCAATCTGCCGCCCGCATCAGTAGCCAAAGTGTCACCGGGAAAGATCGTTGTTCCGATAGCAACCTTGGCATTGCCGATCTGCGCGTTCTCCGCCTGGGTCACAAGACCTAGCGGCTTTTCATCTGCGGCATATGCGGGAATATTCAGCAGCCCAGCTATCAATATTGCGACCAGACAACTACGGGAGAGTGCGCGCATAAGTCCCTCCGAATCCACAAGCTCAATTTAGGCTCAGACACCGTAAGTGTCAATACCCGAAGGAGGAAAACTGAGCATACCTATCTCGCCAGCGTCGGCGGCGGTTGCGGTTCTACACCCAGAGTCGGTAGCTAGCGAGCGATTGTGCGATAGAATGGCTGAAGAATAGTTTCTGCTTGGGAGGAAGTTTTGATCCATCGCTTCGTTTTTCACAACGACCACCTCTTGCCGGTCGAGGAGGTGCGGCTTTCTCCCGGGCAAGCCGGACTGTTGAACGGATGGGGACTGTTCACCACCATCCGCATCGTCAACGGCGTTCCGTTTGCTTTCGAGCGGCATTGGAAGCGGCTAAAGCGAGACGCCCAGCGGACGCATTGTCCGTTCCCTTTCGAGCCGGAAAAAGTGCGAGTCAGCCTGGATCAGCTTTTGCGCGCCAATCAAGTTTACGAAGGCTGCGCGCGAATCTACGCTGTCTACAATCAAGGATTCTGGAGCAGTAACGAGAATTTTCCGCCCGCGGATTTGATTCTCTACTCCTCAGATCTTCCCGCATACCGCGAGCCGGTTAGGCTCGGCTTGCGCGAAAATGGGCGGCATGCGGCCTCTCCGCTGGCCGGCGTGAAAGTAACTTCCTGGCTCAACAACGTCTGGAGCCTGCACCAGGCGCATCAAGCGGGTTTCGACGAAGTTGTGATGCTCAACGAGCGCGGGGAAGTGGCCGAATGCACGGCAGCAAATATTTTCTGCGTGCGCGGCGAGCGCGTGTACACTCCTCCGCTGGCTTCCGGGTGTCTGGAAGGAATAACGCGCAGCGTGCTTCTTGAAATTGGCGCTCGCGTCGGCGCGCCGGTGGCGGAACGCACCCTGCTCCCGGAAGACCTTTACAGTGCGGATGAAGTTTTCATTTCTTCCACGAACCGCAGCATGCTCGGAGTGAGCGAAATCAACGGCAATCGAATCATAAGCGCTCCCGGACCGGTGACTTTAAGGCTGGAAACAACCTTCGCGGAATACGTCCGGGAATATATCGAAGCAAAATCCGCGGCCTCAGGCCGTCGGTAAAAAAAATCGCTGCACGTCAGCATGTGGCGTCAGTGGATCAAAAAACCTGCTGCGGCAATCAGCACTCCGGTCAAACCCAGGACGATTCCTAATAGCCAAAAAAGTTTTTTACGGGTGAGAAGCGTAATGGAGCAAATGACCAGAGCGGCTTCCAACATTACCTCGCCTAAATCAAAACGATCGGCGCGCCGCTGTTCCATGAGGACCTCGTTCTCCGCGCTCTTGGCCTCGGATTGAATGTCCTTCTGCTCGTCTTTGTAACGTTCCACTTCCTTCGCATACTTTTCCTTGATCTTGGCGACCTGTTCAGAATTCTGCACGGTAAAAACGGAGATCTCGTCGAGAAACAACTCATAACTTCTGCGGCGAATATCCTTAGCCTGATAATATCCCCACTGATCTGTCGCCTTCGTTTGGTGCAGAATTTCCTCTGTGTGCGCGCGGTGGCCCATCAGCGAAACGGATGCAACCAGCACAGCCAGCACCGCCATGGTTATGGTGACGGGAGCGAGACTCGGTTCGTGCGCGCCATGTTCGGCGTTTTCTTGCAGTTCCTGCATTTCTTCAGCCATTAGCCCTCCGTGGACGGGCACCCCGCTTCTGTGCACGAGAGGATAACAGAAGTTGTTCGCGATGAGCCAGCGCGCGAACACTCCTTCCTGTACAATTGCGATTCAAACGTTGAGAGCTTTAAAAATCAGAGGTAGGGAGATCCTATGAGCGAACTAGCAAATAAAACTTGCGTGCCTTGCCGCGGAGGCGTTCCTCCGCTGGTTGGTAAGGAGCTCGAAGATCTAGCGAAGCAAACGCCGCAGTGGAAAGTTGTGGAAGGACATCACATCTTGCGCGAGTTCAAATTTCCGGATTTCAAACAGGCGCTCGCATTCGTCAATCAGGTGGGAGCGATCGCTGAAGAGCAGGGTCATCATCCGGATATTTTTCTGACTTGGGGAAAAGCGGAAGTGAAGACCTGGACCCACAAAATTAATGGGCTTACCGAAAGCGACTTCATCCTTGCGGCAAAAATCGATCGACTGTGACGGTCGCGTGTTGATGGCTCTGGAGTCGGAAAGAATGCTAGCGACGCTCTGGGTGGCTATCGGCGCGCCGGCTAGCGGTGACTGCCCACAGCCCCGAAAAGCTACAAAACCTGACATCCTGAATCCCGCTATTGCCTCTTACACCACCTAGAGCAGCATGCAGATTGACCCGGACATCTGGAGCACCTACGTTGTGTATGTAACCTCCGGAGGAAGTCATGCGATCTGTTGCTCGGTCCTGCATCGCGGCGGCGCTTGCGGGCTTGCTGAGTTTTCCCGGTTTTGCTGCGAGCGAAAAACCGTTGGGCATGGTGGTTCAGGCTCAAAACGCCCAGATTTCCAATGCCAAGCTGGCGATTGGCACTACGGTGTATCCCGGTGACAGAGTAGAGACCGACGCGGGCGGCGCATTGCGTCTTAGAATGGGCTCGACTCAGCTTTACTTGCTTGCATCGAGTTCGGCCACCCTCGGCCAACGTCCCGATTCTCTTTTCGCTGAAGTGCTGCGCGGTACGGTGGGCTTTTCCTCGAATGGTACGGATCAAGTCGAACTGGAAGTGCCGGAGGGCGTTATTCGAGCTTCAAACGGCCAGCCTGCGTACGGGCAAGTGACGATTACGGGGCCACAGGAAATCATTGTCACCGCCTATCGCGGTTCGTTGGTCCTCGATAACGACGGAGAACTTCACACCATTCCGGAGGGGAAAGCTTATCGCGTGACAATGGACCCCGAGCCTGAGCCAGTCGCGGCCATGACGCGAGATGACGCCAACACGACGCCGGCGAAGCGTAAGCGCCGCAAGCTTGCCTTCTTCTTGTTATTCGCAGGCATTGGAGCGTTGGCAACTTACGGGATCTGGACGGAGCTTTCAGAGAGCCCCTCGCATTAGGTTTTGAAGTTTTTAGCCTGCACTCGGTCGACACGAGCCACTGCTCTAGCCATGACCCTCCGCATATATGTCTGCTCACCATAGACAAGAATAAAGCGCCGCACGTCGCTTTTGTCTATCATGGCGGTTGAAATGGCGTCGAAAATGAGGCACGCGTTCCGCGAAACTCTGCTGTTCCACCTCTATAAAAATATTTCGGCTTGGGGCGAGTACGCGTCGTGGAAGTTGCGCGCTATTCCCGGAGTCGGGGCTCCTCATTTAGTGAAGCAGCGGACCATCGCCGAATTCGCCGGCCGTTTCAATTTGCAGGTCCTGGTTGAAACCGGAACGAACTACGCGCATATGCTCTATGTAAATAAAAACCGGTTTCGCGAGATCTATTCCATTGAGCTCGATGGTCGGCGCGCCAACAGCGCTCGGCGGAAATTCGCAGCCCGCCCTAACATTCACATTTTGCAAGGCGACAGTGGGAAGATTTTGCCTCAACTCCTGCCCTCACTGAAGGAACCGTGTTTATTCTGGCTCGACGGTCACGACTTTGATATCTCCACGCCGGTGAAACAGGAACTCGACGCTATCTACAATCATCCGGTGGCGGGCCACGTTCTGCTGATCGACGACGCGCGTTGGTTCGATGGCCGCGCCCAGTACCCCACCCTGGAGGAACTGCGTGCAAAAACAGCCCTGGAATACCCCGGGAGAATCACCGAGGTGAAAGACGACATCATTCGAATCTATATTCCGCAAAACTAAGGTATCGCTTCGAAGTGTGTCCGCTGTCGGCCTGCCGAATCCCAAAATCGCGCAGATCGCGGGCACTCTTCTCTGAGGCTTGCTAGAAAGGCCGTAAAATCAGCTTAATACGAGCAAGGCGTCTGGCGATAAATTTGCCTAACTATACCGTCGCGCGACATAGTGCTACGGAAGGCGTTATAGAGCGTCTTGCAAGGGGAGAGATGGGAACAAAGAAAAAGCCGTCCACAGCAGCACCGCCGCTTACGCCGGCGATGTTTCACATTCTGCTGGCGCTAACCGATAGCGAGAAACATGGCTATGCCATCATCAAAGAAGTTCTCTTGCGAACCGAAGGCAAGGTACGGCTTAGCGCCGGAACTCTGTACGGAAATCTTGCTCGCCTGGAGGGCTCCGGCTGGATTGCGGAATCAAGCAAACGTCCCGAATTTGGTCTCGATGACGAGCGCCGCCGGTACTATCGCCTCACCGAGTTGGGCCGAGAAGTTGCGCTGGCGGAAGCCGAACGCATGCAGGAAACGCTCGATCAGGCGCGCGCGAAGAAACTTTTCCAGAAACGGCAGTTAGCCTAGCGGATTCTCCAAAGAAGGAAGAACACCATGAAAGATAATCAGCCCACATTCTCACAGCGGATGTTTCGAGCAGTGCTTCGCGTGATGCCGTTTGATTTTCGCGCGAACTATGGTGGTGAGATGGAGGCCGTCTTTGCGCAACAGCGCCAGGACCTTTGTGAACGCGGACGCCCTCTCGACTTCCTTCGTTTGTGGGGTGAAACCTTGGCCGGTATTTTTTCCACTGCCCCGCGCGAGCATTGGGAAATCCTGAAACACGATATGGGCTATGCATTGCGCGTGATGCCGAAAAATTTCGGGTTTACCCTGATGGCGGTGATCACGCTGGCACTGGGAATTGGTGCTAACACCGCAATTTTTAGCGTGGTCCACGCCATACTCCTTCGTCCGCTGCCGTATCCGGACGGGCATCAATTGGTTTTCATTCGCCAGCAAGCGCAGAAACAGGGCCTCGACGATATCGGATTTTCAGTGCACGAGATTCAAGATTATCGCGAACAGAATCAATCGCTGACAGGTTTGGTTGAGTATCACACAATGTCTTTTATCCTGTACGGACATGGCGATCCGGATCGCGTCCGCACGGCAGTTGTCTCCGCCAACTATTTCGATTTGTTCGAAGTGAAGCCGCTGCTTGGACGGACGTTTCTGCCGGACGACGACAAGCTTGGCGCGCCCCCAGTTCTCATTTTGAGTTACGAATACTGGAAGAACAAATTTGGCTCCGATCCCGAAATCGTAGGCAGGACATTCGAGATGAACGACAAAGTCCACACAGTCGTTGGCGTGCTTCCGCCCGTTCCCCAGTATCCGGCAGCCAGCGACGTTTACATGCCAACCTCCGCGTGCACTTTTCGGGGCTCGAAAAAGTTCATCGACAATCGAGACGCGCGCATGATGGAAGTATTTGGACGGCTGAAGCCGGGAGTTTCCGTCGAGCAGGCTCATGCCGACTTCTCCACGATCGCCGGCCGCCTCAGATCGGAATACCCGAAGTCCTATCCCGACAGCGAAGGCTATACAGCCACAGCTACTCCACTGCGGGAGGAACTAACCCGCGAGGCGCGGCCAACGCTTCTGGTGCTCCTCGCAGCCGCGGCCTTTGTACTGCTAATTGCATGCGCCAACGTTGCGAACTTGACGCTCGCCCGAATGTGGCAGCGCGAGCGCGAGCTGTCTGTGCGCACGGCGCTCGGTGCGGGCCGAAGCCGTCTGTTGCGCCAGCTCTTCACAGAAAGCCTGTTGATTGCGTTGATAGGCGGCGCTCTCGGCTTGATTCTTGCTTACAGCAGCCTGCAACTTCTCACGGATTTTGCCGCGCGCCTCACCCCGCGCGCGCACGAGATTCGAATCGACGGCGGCGTTCTATTGTTTACGCTTCTCGCCGCGCTCGGAACCAGCATCGTTTTCGGAACGCTGGCCGCCCTTTTCACACGCTCCAACCTGTCGTCGGGTTTGAAAGAGGGGAGTTCCGGTGCGGGCGCGGGGCGGCAGAAGAATCGCCTGCGTGGCGCGCTGATTGTTTCCCAGATCGCGTTTTCGTTCGTGCTTTTGATCGGCGCGGGACTCATGCTGCGTAGTTTGATCAAGATGCAGCAGGTGGATCCGGGGTTCGTTCCCCAGCGCGTTCTGGCTATGCGGACGACCTTAAGTGCCAATAAATACGCCAGCCCCGAACAATTCGCCGAGATTATCAAGAAAATCCTTATCCGCGTGCAAGCCGAACCGGGAGTAGTATCCGCGGCTATCTCCGGGCTCTATCCCTTGGAACCTGAAGCGATCTCGGCTGGAGCAAACGCGTTCTCTGGATCCTTTCAAATCAAAGGCCGCGAAGTCGCCGGAACGGAAGCACCGCCAACCGGCAACTTTGTAGCTGTCACTCCGGATTACTTTCAAACATTGGGTATTCGGTTGAAGGAAGGGCGCGAGTTTACCGAAACGGACGGCGCAAAAGAGGATCAAGTCGTAATAATCAACGAGGCCATGAAGCGCCGCTTCTGGCCGAATGAAGATGCCATTGGCAAGCGTGTCTCCGGCGACAACGGGGAAACCTGGGCTCGGATCGTTGGAGTGGTTGCGGACGTGAGAGAGTTTGGACTCGATCACGCGGCTGCAGCGGATTTTTACTATCCGCAAGCGGAGGGTCCGAACCCATCGAGTTTGATTGTGCGCACGGCTGCAGATCCGAGAAGCTTGGCGGACGCCATCACAGGTGCCGTGCATGAAGTGGATTCACAAGCCGCCGTCACCCACGTCCTCACGCTGGAACAGGCCCGAGCCGAATCCATGGCCTCTCCGCGCCTGACCGCCAGCTTGCTCGGGATCTTTGCCGCGCTAGCGCTCTTGATCGCTGCGGCTGGCATCGGCGGAATCATGGCCCTGACTGTGAGCCAGCGTATTCGTGAGATAGGGATTCGCATCGCTCTCGGCGCGCAGCCATCGGGCATACTGCGAATGGTGCTTGGTCAAGGGTTACTCCTTGCGTGTCTGGGCGTTGGGATTGGAATTATCGGAGCACTGGCGTTAGGGAACCTGGTGAAATCGCTGCTGTTTGGAGTGGCCGTCACCGACCCCACCACATTTGCGGGTGTCGCATTCGTCCTGGTCGCGGCGGCGATGATCGCAACGTATCTGCCGGCTCGTCGCGGTGCCGCAATCGATCCAATAGTCGCACTACGAATGGAGTGATTCCGGCGGTGTTTGAGCACGGCGCAAACGGAGGAAGAACGATATGAAGAAAAGAAATCTTAGTCGCAGAGAATTGCTTCAGGTATCAGGAGCGGTTGGATTGGCAGCCACCCTTCCGCTATCGCTTTCGCTGTTCGCCGGGACGCGGCCTGAAGAGTCAGGTTCGCAAAAAGCTTCGGCGGCCGCGGCCGCCGCTCCAATAAGCCCACTCAAGCCCCCGGCCAGCGGTCCGATACCAGTGGCCTTTGTCATTTCCAAAGGCGCGGTGCTCATCGATTTTGCAGGTCCTTGGGAGGTTTTTGAGAATGCGGATATTCCTGGCCGCGACATGATGGACAGTGCGTTCGAGCTTTACACCGTCGCTGAGACTCTGGAGACCGTTACTGTCAGCGGCGGAATGAAGATCGTGCCGGACTACACTTTTCAAAATGCTCCGGCTCCAAAGGTCATCGTCATTCCCGCGCAAAATGGCTCTACCGACGCGATGCTCGACTGGATCCGCAAAGCATCCCGGACTACTGACGTCACCATGTCGGTCTGTACCGGGGCGTTCGTTCTCGCGGCGACGGGGCTTCTGAAGGGAAAAGCGGCTACTACCCATCACGCGGCTTATACCGATCTGGGGATGCAGTTTCCCGACATCCAGGTGAAGCGGGGCGTGCGATTCGTTGAGGAGGGAAATCTTGCCACCGCTGGAGGGCTTACCTCCGGCATGGATCTTGCGTTGCGCGTTATCGGGCGATATTACGGTGCCGAAGCCATCGAACGCACCGCCTTTCAGCTCGAATATCAGGGCCAGGGCTGGAAGGACGCGGGTTCCAACTCAGAATTCGCAGTGAAGCCGGCCGGCGATATTTGCGCAGTGTGCTGGATGAAAGTCGATCGCAAGATCGCGCTGTCAGAGATTTACAAGGGCCAGACGTACTACTTTTGCATGGACAGTCATAAGAACGCCTTCGACGCCAAGCCCGAGAAGTACATCGAACTGCTTCGTGATGCAGCGTGAGCCTCGCTAGCTTGTGAAGAATGTAAGGATCATGGAGTTTTGCTGCTTGGTGTGTCGCCCAGAGAGACAAGCAGGGTTGCTCCGTCGGGGCTGCCCAGTCCGGTGCACGCGTCCCAACCAGGTCCGGCGGAGTAGGTGCCGTTGTTGCCGCTGGTGATGTCGTGGAATGTTGCCTGGCCCTTGGCCGCATACAGAAGAGGGTTTACGTAGCCGACACTCTTTCCGAGCGACTGATTGATCCGCGCCAGCAATCCTGCCCAGAGTGGCGCGACGGCGCTGGTTCCACCGATGACGGTTGCGCTGCCGTCCACGACGACATTGTAGCCTGTCTCCGGATCTGCATCGCCTGCGACATCCGGTACGCCGCGCCCGACAAAGCCGCTTGGCGATTTCGGCACTCAGGCGGACTGCTGGTATGTGGGGAGCGCAAAAAATCCGCTGACCCCCCCACCGGTCGCACCTTCGCCGCTGGAAAGATCGTTCCAGACTACTTCGGAAGAAATCTTCGTTCCCGACAATGTTAGACGAGTGCCGCCGCAACCGACCACGTACGGACACGAAGCGGGGAAGTCGACAGTAGGCGAGTTGTCTGCGGAACCATCCGTCGAGCCGCTGTCGCCGGAAGCGGCCAAAACGGTTACACCCATGGTGGCGGCGTCCTGGCAGGCAGAGTTGAAAGAGTTCAGCGCTTGCTGGGTCCACGAACTTTCCGGACCGCCCCAACTGATGGAGATAATCGAAGGGCGATTGGTGGTGTCATGTACGGCGGTGGTGAGAGCGTCCAGGAAACCCTGGTCAGTGTTGGTTGTGAAATACATGGCGATTTGCGCAGCCGGAGCTATCGCGCCAACTACTTCGATATCGAGTTCGACTTCGCCGTCCGGGCCATTGGGATCGCCCGTCGGAGAGTTCGAGCCGCCATCGACCGGCACCACCGTGATTTTCGGCGAAGAAATTCCAAGACCTTTAAAATAATCCGCGAGGTCGGCGGAATTGTAACCGCCACCTAATTCCAAAATTCCCACGCATTGGCCCGTTCCATCTGTCCCGCCAGGGAAGTCGTAGGCTTGCGCCACAACGAGCGGAGTATAAGAATCGCCGGCAGCCTGAGCGCGGACTTTGCCTGCCGGGTTTTTGCGTATGCGGAAGTGCGTTTGTGCCTGCGGGCGGTTATCGAGGCCGAATACGCCCTCGATGATGCCGTCGAGCTCGGCGGGAATTTGAAGTGTCCCGGTGCGGCAGCGAAAGGTGCCTTTTGCACGCTGATAGCGATTCAGTTGCACGCTGAAGGCCTTGCTGAAAGCTTCCACGGTGCCCGCAAGGAATACAGAACGCCGCTCGGGACTCTCCCTGACTACCTGGAGACCACACTGAGCGGCAAAAGCACGAATCTTAGCTATATCTGGAGCGCTCGCGCCGTGTTGGGCGGCGAACTCTTCGCGAGTGAGATGCTGGCGGGCACTGGGAGCGGTGGCGCCCAATTCATCCAAAGAAGGAAATGCGGATGGCGCGGAGCCTCGGCGAAGAGTAACGGTTACCTCGATGCGCTCGCGGGGGTCCGCCGGACCTATTTTGCGCGCACCCGGGAATTCGGCGCGGTCGCTCGTTTTTAGTTCGACTCGATTCTGTTGTTTTTCCATGGCGTCCTTCCTATCGCAGCGAGGGGGGGCCTCCACGAGCTGTTTTAGATCGGCGGGCCAGGGTGAATGCCGAACTGGACTGTTGAATTATACGCTCGGTCGAATCGTTCGCGAAATTCGCGCAATTCTTGCAGACTAGGTCGAAAATACTTATACGATAAGGTATTGCAATTTGAGATCTAAACTCGCACCCTTCTGAAAAAAACGAGGAGTGCAGCACCCCGCGATATTCAATCGTGGTAGGACTGAGCGCTCGTGCCGCGCGGAGGGGGTTTACGCCGGTCGGCTCCATCGCTACGACTGCGAGTGTGGAAGGCTCCCCGGGAAAGGAACTGCCAAGACTCACTGGGCGATTGTTGTACAATACGCAAAATTTTCCACCAAACGCAAATCCGGGTTGGAATCTAAAATGGAAATCTGGGGCGAGACGCTCGTTGATCTCCTGCGAGGAAGGGCCATTCAGCAGCCCGACCGGCTTGCTTATTCTTTTCTGCCGAAGGGCGAGAGCGAAGAAGCCAGGTTTACGTACGCGGAGTTGGATCTCCGGGCGAGAGCCATTAGCGTCTGGCTGAGTTCGGTCTTGGCAGCCGGCGATCGTGTGCTGCTGTTGAGTTCTTCGGGGCCGGAGTTTGTGTCTGCTGTTTTTGGCTGTCTTTACCGCGGAGCAATTGCGGTACCTGCCTACCCGCTCGATCCTGCTCGCATAGGTAGAATCGTCTCGCGCCTGCACCGTATCCTGAAAGACGCTGAGCCAGTGGTGGCATTGACCACGGGAAACTCGCTCAGATCTGTGGAGGATTTGGTCCGCATCCATCCGGAATGGGGAAGCATTCGTTGGGTAGCAACTGAGTCTATTCCGCTTGAGCTTGCCGGGGACTGGAAGCGTCCCCCGGTTCACGCCGACACGCTGGCAATTCTGCAATATACCTCAGGATCGCTGGCCGCACCGAAAGGCGTGATGGTAAGCCACCGCAACGTGCTGGAAAACGAAAAGATGCTGCAGGAATCGCATGGTTACACGGAAAACAACACGTTCGTCGGCTGGATACCACTCGCGCACGATTGGGGACTAATTAATAACGTTTTCCAGCCTGTTTATTCGGGAGCTCCCAGTGTGCTGATGTCCCCGGAAGCGTTTCTGCAAAAGCCGGTGCGCTGGCTGCAGACGATCTCTCGATACAAGAATGTTACCAGCGGTGGACCCGGTTTCGGCTATGAGCTGTGCTTGAGCAAGATTCCGTCCGAAGAAAGGGACCGCCACCGGAATCTTTCAGAAACGCACGAAAGGTGTCTTCGGTCTCCCTGGGGTTGTTCCAATACCCCTGCGTGATATTAGGGCCAGATACCCAGATCTCGCCAACCCTTCCGGAAGGACACGCCGTGCGGGATTGAACATCGACGATTACGATCTTTCCCCCCGATGGCGCCTTAC
>Ga0207008_10089_pt1 | contig 28545 bp, 23 predicted proteins | sample Alteio_BWMinCont_83_FD_153489 | JGI IMG/M metagenome (GOLD analysis project Ga0207008, IMG submission 153489) | Enriched cells from forest soil in Barre Woods Harvard Forest LTER site, Petersham, Massachusetts, United States -... | ecosystem: Environmental > Terrestrial > Soil > Temperate forest >... | reverse complement strand
TTGTGCCTTATCGTTCTCGCCCTGCACCAGATAGAGATTGGCGGCTTCCCAGGCAACGTCGGGGGTAGTGGAGTCGGCTTGTATCGCGCGCTCGAGCGCGGCCGCCTGATTGGCGGTGTCTCCCAATACCTGGTACGAACTCGCCAAGTCAAACCAATACCGCGCGGAGTGGGGATTCAGTTGTGCTGCCGCTTTGTATTCTCGTGCGGCCGCCGCGGGATCGCGGGCGACCAGATCGTAATAGCGTCCAAGGTGGTCGCGGTATTCCGCATTACCAGGGTCCAACCATGCAGCTCGCTTAAGACTGTTTAACTCAACACGTCCAGCCAGCCAGGAGGCGGCGAACTGGCTGGCCGCCAGGCCCACGTAAGCAATCGCGAGCACGGCAGCAACAGCCACAATCGGTCCCCTGCGACCGGGCGTGTTAAATGGAATCTTCATGGTCGGATCGGCAGAACTATCCTATGCGCTGCTTGAGGATGGAGTCTCTTCCAAGTCGTCCTCTTCCTCATGAGAAGAATCTTCGTCGCGATAGTAGCGGGCGTATTTGCCTTGATACTCGTAGTAGTAATAGTAGTCCGGCGAGCTCAGATCGACCGCGTTGAGCAGGACTCCCACAACCTTGGCATTGACCTGCATCAGTACGTCGCGAGACCGTCGCAGAGCCTGCTTTGTCGTCTGGCCGGACCGAATCACCAGCACTACGGCATCGGCGCGAGGCGACAGCACAACGGCGTCCGTCACAGACAGGGATGGCGGTGTGTCGATAACGACGTGGTCGTACTGGCCCCGGAGTTCGTCCAAAACGTCGCGCATCTTGGAGGACGCCAGAAGTTCCGCCGGATTCGGGGGAGGCGTTCCAGCCGGGAGTACCGAGAGGTTCGGAAGTACGACACTACGGGTGATCGCCTGCTCCAGCGTGGTGCTGCCGGTCAGAACGTTACTGAGTCCGCTATGCGGTCCCATGCCCAAGGTCTTGTGAATACTAGGCCGGCGCAGATCGGCATCGATCAGCAGGACGCGAACGCCCTTCTGCGCTAAAACCACAGCGGTATTAATACTGGTTGTGGTCTTGCCTTCCTGCGGGAGCGCGCTAGTGACCATGATGATTTTCGGTGGCGCACCGATGTTCGAGAGCAGCAGGGAAGTACGGAGAGCCCGGTAGGACTCTGCCATTTGCGATTGGGGGCGGACCTGCGTGACCAGTTCCACCGCCTCTTTCGAAGTCGCGATGACCAGGCGCTTCGGATTCGGCCCTTCGCGAGCAGACTTGGACCCGAGGGGAATCATTCCCAGCGATGCCACCCCAGAGATCATCTGTGCCTGCTCGGTGGTCCGGACCGTATTGACGAGACCCTCAAGAAGGAAAGCCAATCCAACGCCGGAGGCCAAACCAAGGACAGCCGCAAACATCAGGTTTCGCGGGATATTCGGCTCAATGGGAGCGATTGGAGGGCGGGCGCCGTCGACGATCCGGAAGTTATTCGATTTCAATCCGGCGGAAACGCCAGCTTCCTTCAGTTTTTGCAGAAGTCCTTCATACAGTTGGCGATTGGTATCGACATCGCGCTTGAGCAGGGTATATTCGATCGCGCTCTCGTTGAGTTTGTTCGCCTCCTGCTTCTGCTTGTCGAGCGCTTCATGGAGCATGCTTTCGCGCTGCAGAGCGGCGGAGTACTGACCGCGCACCTTGTTGACGATTTTCTTCATCTCAGAGTCGATCTGAGAACTAACCTCTCTCAGTTGGTTGTTCAGTACGGAAAGCTTCGGATAGGAGGGACCAAACTGCGTGTTCAACTCCGCTGCCTGAATTTTCAGATCAGCTTCTTTGGAGCGAAGCGCTCCCAGGAGCGCCGTTCCCGATTGCCCTCCGTTGCTATCCTCGATGACGGCGACGTTGGCGGCGATGGCTTCTGGATCACCGGACTCGACCAGTCGATAGGCAGCTTCCTTGTCCATCCGTTCACTTTCAGCTGTCGTCAACTCTTTATTGAGTTCATCCAACTTCTCCATCGTGATGTTTTGCTTCTCATCCGTGCCCAGGATTTCGTGCTCCTTCTGATAGCGCACGAGCTTTTCCTGGGAGGTCTCCACCTTCATCTGCAGATCGACCAGTTGCTTCGAGAGCCAATCCGACGCCTGCATGGTGGATTCGAAGCGGGCCTTGAAGTTGTTCTCAACGTACGTTTGCATCAGCGTGTTGACCACGTTGGCGGCCATCTGCGGATCGGCGCTACGGTAATGGACTTCGATGATGCGGGTATTGGGGCTCAGATTGACTCTGAGGTTGCCTTTGAAACCGCCAATCATCGATGACGCGAGCGCGGGATCGCTTTGAAGCGGATCAATCGCCAGATCGCCTGATCCGGATGGAGAAGGCGGAGCCTGGTTCGCAAATTCGGGCCGGCGGTCCAGATTCAGTTCACGGACTACCTGCATCGCCAGCAGATCGCTCTGCAGGATCTTTACTTCGGTGTCCAACTCGGTGGGATCAAAATAGTCGAGACTTAGGGTCGTGGAGTTCTGAAAATTCAGCGTCGTGTCGGGTTTGTTGACCGCAATCGTACCCGAGGCTTCGTATACCGGCGTTGTCTTCAAGCTGGCGATCGCTACCACCGAAAAAATTGTGGCGAAGCATCCGATGACGATCCACTTGCGCTTGATGAGAATCCGAAGGTATTCGCCGGCTGTTGATTCGTGGGAGGGGATAGAGGTGTAAAAAGGGACACCCGGGGATCGCCCCAAGTCGAGATTTGGAGAAGGCTGTATTTCGCGAACAGATGGGTTATTCACCGGTGACAAGGGCCCTAAATCCATGCCTGCTCCTCGCGGGTTGTGTTCACTTCACAAAAAGGCTGAACAAGGCCTTCCTTATACTCGCAAATATCAAAAGCATCCCGAGTCGAAGAGGCTGGTCTGTCGCGCAGGGAATTATTAGACACAATGAACTGGGAGTTCGTCGGCCATTTTAGCATTGGAAGGCGAAAAGATCGTTACGAAATTTTCTTGCGAATGGAAGGCATTCGCCAAGCCGGTGGCCGAATTCTCAGGAAAGTCCGCTATACTAGCGGTCAACATACGGATCGTAAGCTACTTTCCTCGGTCATGATGCTGAAGATAGGGCTCAACGCTGATTTCGCGGATCGAATCGGCTGGGCAGCGTCTGACTTCATAGGGCAGGCAGCGAGGCAGACGGGATGAACTGGTCGGAACAGGCAGTACTGGTCACAGGCGGGACGGGGTCGTTCGGCAAGAAGTTTGTCGAGATCATGCTGAAGGAGTATCACCCGAAGCGGTTGGTGATCTTCAGCCGTGACGAACTCAAGCAGCACGACATGCGTAGCTCAGGCCTTGATCATCCGAGCCTCAGATATTTTATCGGCGATGTACGTGACCTCTCCCGCCTGGAGCGGGCTTTCGCCGGAGTGACTGTAGTCGTTCACGCTGCCGCGCTCAAGCAGGTTCCGGCTTGCGAGTACAACCCGTTCGAAGCTGTTCAGACGAATATCATGGGCGGGCGGAATGTGATCGATGCCGCCATCAATCAGGGTGTCCGGCGAGTCCTCGCGCTCAGCACCGATAAGGCCGTCAATCCAATCAATATCTACGGAGCCACGAAGCTCTGCGCCGAGAAGATGTTCGTGCAGGCGAATGCGTATGCGGGCGGTCAGGATTCCCGCTTCAGCTGCGCGCGATATGGCAACGTTGTGGGGAGTCGCGGCAGCGTCATCCCCGTATTTCAGGAGCAACGGAGACGGGGACGCATCACCCTGACCGACGCTCGAATGACTCGCTTTTGGCTGACTCTGGAGCAGGGGGTGCGCTTCGTCATCAGCAGCATCGAGCAGATGCATGGTGGAGAGATTTTCGTCCCGAAGATTCCCAGCATGCGGCTCGTGGACCTGGCAGAAACGATTGCTCCTGGATGTGAGATCGAAACTGTAGGAATCCGTCCGGGTGAGAAGCTGCACGAGGTTCTGGTGTCGGAAGATGAGGCTCGGAACACCATTGAGGTCGAGGACCGCTATATCATTCAGCCCTCGCATCCCTGGTGGAGCCGTGAGAACTGGAGCAACGGGAAACCTTTGGCCGAAGGTTTTCGATACGCAAGCGATACCAACGAGCGCTGGCTTACCGGGCGGGAGTTGCAGGAATTCATCGCGCCCGGTTCGATGGAAGAAGAGACAACATCAGTTCGGGTTTCAGCCTAGGCGAAATGGATGACGACAACGGCGGCTAGTTTGCAAACGCTTGCCATCGATGGCGGATCCCCTGTTCGCGCGAGCCTCCTACCCTATGGCAGGCAGTCGGTCGACGAGGCCGACATCCAGGCGGTAGTTGAGGTCCTGAGATCGGACTGGCTCACTACAGGGCCAAAGGTAGGCGAGTTCGAGGAAGCCTTTGCCGCAGAGGTGGGCGCGGTGCACGCCGTTTGCTTCAGTTCCGGCACAGCGGCACTTCACGCAGCCGCGTTTACGGCGGGGCTTAAGGCTGGTGATGAGGCGATCACCACTCCTCTGACTTTCGCGGCCACGGCGAACTGCATTCTCTATCAGGGCGCGACTCCGGTGTTCGGGGATGTGGCTCCCGACACGCTCAATCTCGATCCTGAACAGGTCCGGCAGAAACTTACTCCTGGAACGCGGGCCATCCTGCCCGTGGACTATGCCGGTCACCCGGCGGACCTTGCTCCCATTCTGGAGATTGCCCGAGAGCGCGGACTCACGGTTATTGAGGACGCTTGCCACGCACTCGGCGCCGAATATAAGGGATCACGAGTCGGTAGCTTGGCCGATATGACCGTGTTCAGCTTTCATCCGGTGAAGCACATCACAACTGGGGAAGGCGGCATGGTGACGACGAACCATTCGCGATTTGCCGAGACTCTTCGCCGATTCCGCAATCATGGAATCTCCAGCGATGCTCGTCAACGCCAGAGTGCCGGACAGTGGCACTACGAGATGGTGTTGCTCGGCTTCAACTATCGCTTGCCCGACATTGTGTGCGCCCTTGGCATCCGGCAACTGAAGAAGTTGGAAGCTAATCTCTCGCGGCGACGCGAGATTGCGGCTCGTTACGCCGCAGCGTTTCAGGAGATTTCTGGAGTCATAGCGCCGGTTGTGAGATCAGAAGCGAACCCAGCCTGGCATCTCTATCCGATTCGCCTGGACCTTGAAAAGCTGTCAGCCGGGCGTGGGCAGATTTTTCGCGCATTGCGAGCCGAGAACATCGGAGTGAACGTTCACTACATTCCGGTGCATTTGCACCCGTACTATCGCGATCGCTTCGGCTATCGCGGAGGCGAATTCCCGATTGCCGAGGATGCGTACTCCCGTCTGATCAGCTTGCCGATGTTTCACAGTATGAGCGATCAGGATGTTGAGGATGTGATCGAAGCTGTGAAAAAGGTGGTGGCCCATTTCGAGAAATCTCAGAATGGCTAGAAATCGGCCTCAGTCGGCATTCGTAGTGGGTGGAGGTTCGATTGGGCGAAGACATCTTTCGAACTTGCGGCAATTGGGCGTATCGAATTTGCGTGTGTGCGATCCCAATCCAGACCGGCTTGCTTATATTTGGGAGCACTATCAAGCAGCGTCAGTCGCGAACATGGACGAGGGGCTCGGGTCCAACCCCGATATGGTCCTGATTTGTACGCCGCCGGCTTGTCATGCAGTACAGACGCTGCAGGCTGTTCGTGCCGGGGTACCGGTGTTTGTAGAAAAGCCGGTTTCGCACTCCATGCAAAATCTGCACGAATTGCTCGCTGAAGAACGGAAGAGCAAACTTCCGGTTCAGGTCGGTTACAATCTGCGCTTCCATCCGCCGATTCAGAAGCTTAAAGAGCTAGTGGAGAAGGAAGCTGTCGGAAAGATTTTGTGGGGACGAGTCGAGTCGGGAAGTTATCTCCCAGATTGGCGACCGTGGCAGGACTATCGCGACAGCTATACCGCAATCCGGAAACTCGGTGGTGGGATCATTCTCGACGGTTCTCATGAACTGGACTATGTGAGTTGGTTGTTTGGAGCACCTGTGCAGCTGGCCTGCATGGCAGGCAAGGTCAGCAAGCTGGAAATCGATGTCGAAGACTGTGCGACGGTATTGTTGCGATTCTCCAACGGCTCCCAACTGGACGTCCACGTGGACTTCATGGAGCGGTTCTATTCCCGAGGCTGTGTGCTGGCTGGCGAGAATGGCAACCTGCAATGGGATTTCAAGAGCAACACAGTGCACGTTCAACGGTGCGGTGAAGAGCCGCGGGAAATTTCGTTTGACTGTGATGTCAACCAAATGTATCTGAGCGAGTTGCTTCATTTCATGGAGTGCATCGAGAATGGGACGAGGCCCGTCGTTAACCTAGACGACGGGATTCTCACTCTGCGCATTGCGCTGGCGGCTCACGCCGCATCGGAGGAAAGGCGGTGGATCGGCCTTGACGAGTAAACCCTGTCCGATCGCGATCATTCCTGCACGCAGCGGGTCGAAGCGAATTCTGGGGAAGAATCTTCGGCCCTTTTTTGGCCACCCCATGATGGCTTACGGAGTCACCGCCGCTGTCAACAGTGCACTCTTTCAGAAGGTGTTCGTTTCCTCGGATGACCCGGAGATTGGCAAGGTGGCGGAATGGTACGGTGCTGAATTCATCAACCGACCAGCTGATTTGGCGACAGATACTGCGAAATCGGTTGACGCCGTGACGCATGTTTTGCGGTTAGCTGCCGCACGGAATATCGAGCCTGATTGCATCTGTCAAATTCTTCCGAATTGTCCTCTGGTGACCAGCGCGGACGTAGTCGAACATTGGAATAGTTTTCGCAACGCTGATCGTTTGTTTCAGATCTCAGTAGTGAATTACCGGTGCGTCTATCCTGAATGGGCTATGGTTGCCGACGAGCAAGGCCGCGGGCGATGGCATTGGGGCGACGAGTTCCTGCGCAGGAGCCAAGATTTGTCCAGAGCCGTTTGCCCAACGGGGGCCGTTTGGTGGGCTCGCCGTGAGGAGTTGATGTCGCAAAATACCTTCTATGGGTCGCCGTTCCATCTTCAGAAGATCGATTCTAACCGGGGCGTCGATATCGATGACGAGGAAGACCTCAATCTCGCAGAATTGCTGGTTCGCGGTCTTACTGACAAACTTGGCCGGTCTCCACTCGAGATGATGAAGACGAGTTACTTTCAAGGGAGTCCGTCTTGCGAGACCGCTTGATGTGTGCGATTCCCGCTCGGGGCGGGAGCAAGCGGTTGGCACGAAAAAATATTCGTGACTTGGCCGGAAAGCCGCTGATCGCACACACGATCGATGCAGCTCGAGACAGCGGATTCAGAGAAATCTATGTCTGCACCGAAGATGTTGACATTGGCGAGGTCGCGGTGCGCCATGGTGCCCTTGTGCCAAGGCTGATGCCCGAAGAGCTTTGTGGAGATCTAGTCGCGTCCCACGTGCCGTGTCAGTTCCTGGCGGAGGAATTGGCCAAGGATGGGCATTCCTTTGAAGGTCTGGTGTGTTTGCAGCCAAGTTCTCCGCTGCGTTCATCAGCAGACATTCGTGAGGCAGTTGAACTCTACTGCCGCGGGTCGTTCGATTTTGTCGTCAGCGTCACATCCATTGACCCGCACTACTTTCATTGGGCGGTTGCCCCTGCTCAAGCTCCCTACTGGCAGATGTTTTTTGGGAAGGAGTATATGAAAGAGCGGCCTTTGTTGCCGAGAGTTTACCGCCCGAACGGGTCGATCAAGATCGCGCGTTTAAGCGCGCTGAGGGGAGTAGGGAATTTCTTCGGGCAGCGGCTGGGAGGTTTTGAAACACCGGAGGAACGTTCGGTGCACGTCGCCACCGAGTTTGATCTGACCGTCTGTAAGGCCATTCTGAGTGAGCGCGGAGTCCGCTCCACCTCATTGGAGTAGTGGCACATTTGAATTCCACTGATCCTGCGGTGAATGGGTTATGAGAGTTCTGGTCGTACATCCAGAGGACGAATTGCAGACGGAGCCTTGGGGTTCGCTCCGGTGGGACCGTGTCATCGATTTTGGAAAGGCCGGAGAAGAATCAGATGCAGAGGCGGCGGCAAGATTTGGCTGCCGCATCTCACGATTGGATGAATTTCGGAGCCATTTCCAGGAGATGTGCCGGGTGCGCGAGTTGCTAGCTCTTGGAATGGGGCGACTGAATGACAGCTTGGGGTTGGACTGGTGGGGACTGACGTCGATCTTGATTCACCAACAACTGGAGTTGGCTTTCCTGCTGGGGATGCTTGCCAATACGATCCAGCTTCGTGACGAGGTGCACGTAACTCGTCCAGGCTTTCATGCCGATGCTCTGAGGCTTGCGCTTGGTTCTCGCGTATATACTTTTGCTGCTTCAACAAACAACAGTAAGCGTTCTGCAGGACATTACGTCAGGATGCTGAAGAAATTTCCTGTGCCGCAATTGTTGGAGTTTTTCTGGGATAAAACGGATCCGGGATACCAGTTTCGGGGGGTATTTCGCAGGCACACGAGGTGTTCGACGCCGGTCGTGTTGCTTCCTAGTTCCTACATCAATGTCTCGCGCGCGGCCATTAATTATGCCGAGAGTCTGCCGGACATGCGGTTCTTGCTTGTCGCCACCCGACGGAGCGGTTGGATCGAGAATCGGCCGCCGAACGTCTCGGGGAGGTGGCTTTCCCAATATGCTTCTTTGAACGCTCCCTCTAGGAAGCTCGAATACCAAGACCTAGTGCAACGTTGGGAATTGGTTCGCAGCGAACTGAAGACAGTTCCGGAAGTGAGGACGCTGGACGTGCTAGGGTGTTTCGATGAATTCCCCCTCCGCTTCGCGCGCGGGCTGGAGATTCGCGATGCCTGGCGGAATGTTTTCACCTTCGAGTCAGTTCAAGCAGTGATTTGCGCCGACGATACCAATCCGTACACGCACCTCCCTTTGCTGCTGGCCGTGCAGAAAAAATTGCCGACGATTTCGTGCCATCACGGTGCCCTGGATGGGCGCTACATGTTTAAGCGTAACCACGCGGACGTCCTGTTGGCTAAGGGTAAGATGGAAGAAGATTACCTCGTGAGGTTATGTAGGATTCGACCGGAAGCTGTTGAAATTGGAGCACCGACTCTTTGTGAGAAGGTTCAGCGGGGAGCCGGCGGGCGGGAGAAGCGATCTATCGTCTTTTTCTCTGAAGCCTATGAGGTGGCGGGAGGGCGTGCGAGAGGCTTTTACAGAGACACTCTGCCTCCGTTGGCTAACCTAGCTCTGTCTGAGCACCGAGAGTTGATCATCAAACTGCATCCTTCGGAGAGCGTCTCGGACCGTACTCGGCTGGTTCGAGAGACTCTGAATTCCACCCAGCAGAGGGTCGTTCGCGTTGTGGGAGGGCCACTGCAGCAAGGGTTGCTCGATCAGGCATGGTGCGGTGTCACGGTCATGTCGACCGTGGTAATCGAATGCGCGCTGCAACAAATTCCCTGTTTCCTTTGCGCGTGGCTCGAATCTTGGCCTTACGGATATTGTGATCAGTTCGCGCGCTTCGAAGTAGGGATACGGCTGAGAGAACCGGCAGAAATCCAAAAAATTCCCGCAATTTTACAGGGTTATCACCCGAGTAGCGCGATTCGACAGAACTGTTGGACTCCCATTCCATCGCAGCGCCTTCAGGCTCTCCTGGGACTGGGACGGCATCAGCCAACGATCGTTGGAGCACGAGATTGAAATCTGCAGGGATTTCCACGTGGGTATAGGAACGCTACTGGTACGGGCAGATGCGAATGCTGCGATCGGCACCGGGCACGTCATGCGTAGTATCGCTCTTGCCGAGGCCTGGCAAGATGCCGGCGGCGAAGCGGCATTCGCGATGGCACAGAGCTCTGACTGGATACGGAGCCGGATAGCGAATGAATCGTGGAAAATGCGGGCGGTACCATTTGCCATGGGATCAAAGGAAGATTTGCAGCACACGATCGCGCTCGCCCAGAAACAGAATTGTGAATGGGTCGTAGTTGACGGTTATCAGTTCGACGCGGATTATCAAAGCGGTCTGAAAGCTGTCGGTCTGAAAGTTGTTTTTCTGGATGACTACGGACATTCGCAGCACTATTCCGCCGACGTGGTGCTCAATCAGAATCTGTCTGCGAATCGGGTGCTCTATTCGAATCGGGAACCCGGGACCCAGCTTCTTCTGGGGCCTCGGTATGCACTCCTGCGACGGGAGTTCAATGCGTGGCGAGATTGGGAACGCAGGATTTCCCCAAGCTGCCGTCGGGTGCTTGTGACCATGGGGGGCAGCGACGACAGGAATGTGACCGCAACGGTTATTAAAGGCCTGTGCCTGTCCGCAGTAGAGGGCCTTGAAGCTACGGTGCTAGTGGGAGGCAGTAATCCACACCTGAAAGAGTTGCAGGACATTGTCGCCCGCAGCGTTATCGATATTCGACTGCTTAAAGATGTCTCCAACGTTGGAGAATTGATGGCCTCAGCCGACATTGCGGTCTCTGCAGCTGGCACCACGTGCTGGGAACTCTGCCTGCTCGGCCTGCCGTCGGTGCTGGTTGACGTCGCTGATAATCAGACTGACGTGGCCAAAGAGCTTCACACCAGAGGATGCGCCATCCACATCGGACGCGATATCGCGCCTGAAGCGGTCGCAGGAAATATCAAGCGGCTACTCAACGACCAAGAACTCCGCCAGTCTCTGTCCCGCGGTTCGCGGTGCTTAGTAGATGGCAAAGGCGCAACGCGCGTAGTCTCCGTTCTGCGCGGCGTGTCACGCTTACGCTTGCGGATCGCGCAGGAGAGCGATCAGTGTTTGCTGTGGGAGTGGGCCAATGATCCCGAAGTACGGGTGTCCTCGTTTTCTCCAGATCCCATTCCATGGGAAACGCATGTAATCTGGTTCAATGCGAAACTGAGTTCGCAGGGCAGTCCGCGCCCAAGAAGCATGATTTTTATCGCCGAGGATGAAAATGGAACGGCGCTGGGGCAGATAAGGTTCGATCTTCGAATAGACGGTGATTGGGACGTAGGTGTCAGTCTTGATAAGAAGATGAGAGGTCAAGGGCTAGCCGCTCAGCTGATCGAGAGTGGCGTGCAGCAGGTCCTTACAAACAACCGGGGTGCCCGCATTCATGCGTTTGTTAAGCCAGAGAACCTAGCGTCCGTGAAGGCGTTTGAGCGCGCCGCTTTCAGAAATGATGGTCGAGATCAGCTTCGGGGACACGCGGCGATTCATCTGACTTACAACAGCAATTGAACCATTCTCCGTGGAGTTGCGAGCTGAATAGGCATGGCAGCGCAGATCGAGATTGGGAAAAGGATCATCGGTGCCGGGCATCCGACCTATGTGATCGCCGAGGTGTCAGCGAACCACGGGCAACGGTTTGAACAGGCGGTTGCGATTATCCGTGCTGCGAAAAAGGCAGGCGCGGACGCCGTCAAGCTCCAGACTTACACAGCGGACACAATAACGATCGCATGCAACCGCCCGGAGTTCCTGATCAAAGGCACGCTGTGGGAGGGCCGCAACCTGCACGATCTGTATCGCGAGGCATACACGCCGTGGGAGTGGCAGCCTCGGTTGAGTGAGATTGCCCGTGGCCTCGGAATGGATCTATTCTCCTCGCCCTTCGATGCGACAGCCGTAGACTTTCTCGAATCGATGAACGTGCCGGCCCATAAGCTCGCTTCGTTTGAACTGGTTGACCTCCCTCTCATCCAAAGAATGGCGAAGACGGGAAAGCCGCTGATCATGTCGACCGGTATGGCGGTTGTAGAGGAGATTGATGAGGCCGTTCGAACGGCTCGCGGGGCAGGAGCCACGCAGATTGCGCTGCTGAAGTGCACCAGTGCCTATCCGGCACCGGCGGAAGAGATGAACTTGCGCACCATCCCGGAACTCTCGCAGCGCTTTGGAGTGCCTGCTGGCCTTTCAGACCACACACTAGGTACGGCGGTTCCCGTCGCCGCTGTGGCGCTGGGTGCATGCATCATCGAGAAGCACCTTACCCTGTCGCGCACGGAACCGGGCCCGGATAGTGCATTTTCCCTGGAGCCTGACGAATTCAAAGCCACGGTGGACGCGATTCGCATCGCCGAGAGGGCTTTGGGCGAGGTCCACTTTGGATTCAGCGCAAACGAAGAGAGCAGCCGCGTGTTCCGCCGGTCGCTCTTTGTGGTCGCGTGCGTGAAGCGCGGTGAATTATTCACAGCGGAGAACGTGCGTTCGATCCGTCCTGGGCAGGGGCTCCATACACGATACCTGCCGGAGATTATTGGGCGGCGTGCGGCGTGCGACATCGAGCGGGGAACTCCACTGAGCTGGGAATTGGTTGAGAGGCAATGAGGATTGTCAGCCCTCTCCTGAAAAATCTCGTTTACCCCCTTCTGTCCGAAGGGGGCGTTTTTCATCGGACCTCGGCTTCTGGAATCGCCATCGTGACGTATCACGGTCTCGTTCCACCAGGATATGAACGGGTTGACGCGGCGTTGGATGGAAACCTTGTCAGCGCCGAAATACTGCGGCGCCAGCTGTGTCTTCTCAAGGCGCACTACGACGTAATCGCGCCGGAAGATTTTCTGGCCTGGCGACAGAGCGGGCAAAAGTTGCCACGCCGCGCTGTGCTTCTGACTTGCGACGACGGTCTGTTGAACTGCCTCACCGATATGTTGCCGGTGCTTCAGGAAGAAAACGTCAAGTGTCTTTTCTTCGTGACCGGCGCTTCGGCTGAGCAGTCTCGGAGCATGCTTTGGTATGAGGAACTGTTTCTTCTTTTCCTCAATGCCCCTGGCGGGCCGTTCGAGGTTTCGTCCGAAGGGATTGTGATTCAAGGCAGACTGGATGGACGCGAACAGCGCCGAGCCATCTGGTGGGAGTCTGTGAAACGTCTGTCTCGAGCTGACCATCTGCGCCGCAGGTCTTTTGTTCATGCGCTAGGGAAACATTTCAAGTTAGAGGCTACCAAGGCTTTCTGCGATGCGGACTCGGCATCGGGCCGCCGCTTTGGATTGCTAAACTGCGCCGAACTTCGGCAGCTTGCCTCAGCAGGGATGAGTATCGGTGCACACACGCTCACGCATCCCATGCTGTCTCAACTTCCACCTGAGCAGGCTTACGAAGAAATCGCGGAGAGCCGGGCAAGACTCGAAGCGGTTGTGCAAGGAACTGTGTGGGCATTTGCCTATCCATTTGGCGATCCGCAATCGGTCACGCCACAAGTGCTGACGATGGCGCAGAGGGCCGGGTACCAGGCCGCTTTTCTAAACTTCGGCGGAGGGCTTGGCAGTGATTTGCCAGTATTTGCCTTGCCACGCATCCATGTCACGGTTGCAATGAGCCTGCCTGAGTTTGAAGCTCACCTCTGCGGCTTTTACACGCGATTGCAGCGTTACGTTGGCCGCAACTCCGACACTGGAATGACGCATTCGTAGACTGCAAAATGGACGGACAGAGCCCAGTAGCGAATCTTCAGACCTACGGAAGGCGGGATGTTGCTGCCCACTACGCTGCGCTGGACTACTTGACGCCCTGCGAGCGGTTGCTGTTTGAAACCTATATTCCGCAAGGCAGCGCGATTTTGGATCTGGGCGTCGGAGGAGGGCGCACTACTCCGTACCTTGCCAGCCGAGCTTCGCGCTACGTTGGTGTCGACTATGCAGTTTCGATGGTGGAAGTCTGCAGGACGAAGTTCCCCGATCTGGAATTTGTCGTTGCCGACGCCGCAGATTTGTCAGTCTTCAAAGATTCCTCATTCGATGCAGTTGTTTTCGCCTTCAACGGAATTGACTATGTGCTTCCCGACGATCGGCGGCGAAGCTGCCTGCGACACATTCACCGGGTCTTGAAGCCCGGGGGCTGTGCCATTTTCTCTTCGCACAACCCTCGATCAGTCATCATTCGCCCGAGTTGGAACCGCGAACGCCTGCAGAGTATGGCTGAGCAATACTCGGCTAAATCGAAGGTATTGTATTGGCTTCTTCATACAGCTCTGACTTTGGCACGCTTTACGGTGGCGTGCGGACAAGCATCAATAGCATCCTTGCGACGTGCGGTCAGAAGGCTTCCTGCCCAAATGTTCTGGCGCGGAGAAGGCACCCTCGTGGACTCCGCCCACGGCGGCCTGTTGACGCACTATTCCACTCCGGAGCGCGTGATCGCCGAAGTCGCTGGATTTCATCTCCACCCTGCGCATGTTCTTGGCGATGACTACCCTCGATCGAGTCATCCGTATCTGACGGATTGGTACTATTACGTGTTCACCAAACCCGAGAAGTGATCGAACCTTGCGACTCGTCGTCCTCAAAGAAATAGCGGAAGATGAAAATCTGCGGCGTCAGTGGAATGAGTTGGTCCAACGTGTGGATCAGCCCCAGGTTTTCTACACCTATGAGTGGGCGCTCGCCGTGCAGCGAGCGTACGGCTCAACGTTGCATCCGTTGGTGTTTCTGGCGTACGGCGACAACGATCACCTTTGCGGCTTGGTAGCGCTGGCGGTCGATGGGCACGGTGACCACGTTTCCTTTCTCTGTGCCACTACCGGCGACTACTGCGATTTTTTAGCCTTTGCCGAGCACAAGGAAGCTTTCGTTTCGGCGGTTCTGGCGGATCTTCGCGAACGAGGCATCGACGAAATCACACTCACGAACCTTCCGGCAGACTCCACAACTGTTGCAGCCCTTGAGCGTAGCTGTGCGAATTTTCGATATCGATGGTTTGCACGGACAGCTTACATCTGTGCTCAGGTGTTATTGAGCGACCTCGAGCGCAGTGCGGGCGACAACAAACCTGTGCTGCCGGGCAGAAAGATGGTGCGACGATCTCTCAAGGCGATGGGAGAGCAGTCGCCGGTGCGACTCGAACACGCGCGCTCCTGGGAAACGATCGCACCAATTCTGGCGGAGTTTTCCCAAGCTCACATTGCTCGATTTGCGGCCACGGGGCGCATCAGCAATCTGACGCGCCCGGAACGGCGCGCCTTCCTGGAAGAATTGGGGAAGTTGCTTTCCGAGCGAGGTTGGGTGACGCTGACTCGCATGATGGCGGGCGATAAGACCATCGCATGGAATTATGGATTTCAATTCCAGGGCACGTGGTTCTGGTATCAGCCCACGTTCGATAGCGATTTCGAGAAGTACTCGCCCGGCTTTTGCTTGCTCACGAAACTGATCGAAGAGGCAACCGAGCTTCCATCCTTAAAAGTGGTCGACCTTGGACTGGGAGCCGAAGAGTACAAAGAGCGATTCGCCAATCAGACTCGCGAAACGCTTTACGTGACGCTGAGAACCTCCGCGGCAAGACACTTACGAGAAATTGTGCGTTATCGCACTGCCGAGATCGTGAAGGCCTCTCCTGGTTTCGACGCACGAGCCCGCAGGATGCGCGACTGGTTGCGGCGGCTTGGGAAACGTGATGAGCATTGATATCCCTCTCTTGCTAATCGCTCAAAGTCACGCCGAAAGATCGAAAACCGTTTAGACTGTTGCATCGCCACTCAAGACGACAACTTGATCGAGTGCAGTATCGCGTTTTGTTCGAAGAAACAGCCGTAGAGGACCGCTTGGTATCTGAACCACTGACGAGGCCGCTAAACTCCGCGAAACCGAAATCCTCTGTGGACTCGCCCGTCTTCATCGTGGGAATGAGTCGCAGCGGGACCACCCTCCTCTCACGGATGCTAGACTCTCATTCCGAAATAGCAATCCTGCCGGAAACATGGATGTACGTCGTTCTCGATCGCCTGGGGTGCCTCGAAGACTTCAGCGACTCCTGGCAAGCGTCGCTCTTTTTCAACGAGGTCTGGAAAAATTTGAAGTCGTACCGCGACCCGGCAGCGAGTGTGCTCGCCCGCGAGGCGGCAAGAGAAGTCGGGTACATTGGTCCCACAGCGACAGTTCTCGAGAAGCTTGGACGTGCCTACGCGAAGGAAAGAAACGCCAGAATCTGGGGTGAGAAGACTCCGGGACATGCTCTCTGGCTGCCGCAGATTCGAACGCTCTTCCCTCAGGCCCGGATTCTGTTTGTAGTGCGCGATCCCAGAGACGTGCTGGTCTCGTACGACGAGCGGTGGGACGAGGGAGCGAGGGACACGGACTACCTGGTTAGCACGGCATCTCTTCTGAAGTATTACATGACCCACTTGCTGCATCGCCCATCGTTTCCTCCGGAACAAGTTCGGTGGGTGAGATACGAATCACTGGTGTCGGATCCTTCCGCAGAGTTGGAGAAGATTTGTGAATTTCTGGGCATCAACTACGAGCCTTCGATGCTTGCCTTCTATCACCGTTACGCGAATGTGGAACGGGATATGCCCGACGGAGAACACCATGCGTTGTTGGGGCGTCCAGCGACAGCAGAAAAGATCGGGCGCTTCCGAGAGGCTTTAAGCCCTTCGCAGATCGCACTGATCGAGCGTCACCTGAGCGAGGAGATGCAGATTCTGAACTACCCGCTTGCGGCGCACCGCGATTCGCCATTTACCGCTGCGGAAAAGAAATCTCTCGCCAAGGGGGAAAAGTACTATCGGGAAATGATGGCGGGGCAGATCAGAAGGAGATTTCGCAGAAGAGGGAAGATCAAGCTCCGTGCTTATCAGATTTTTGGGCGCGCATTGGAAGTGGTTCCGTCCTGGCGGGTCGCGACCTCTGAAAATGAGTGGCTGTCCCTGACAGATAGCGCGGCGCAGACGAGCGTGGCTCGATCTGCTTCCGGTGCCGGGCAAAAAGTGAGTCCGGTCGTCAAATTGGAGAAGCCCAACTTCACGACCGAAATGGGGCGCATTTCCCGGCAGTCGGGAGTTGCCTTTGCTGGAACAATCTTTACCGCTCTGGTCGGCTATGCGTTCAAAATCTATCTCGCGCGTTTTCTGGGAGCCGAAGCCCTGGGTTTGTATGCATTGGGGATGACGCTCATTAGCTTCCTGGGAATGATCAACGTATTAGGCCTTCCCGAATCCGCCGTGCGCTTCGTGGCGTTGTACTCAGCTTCCAAACGATTCGATGAATTGCGATCGCTGCTATGGAACGGTTCGTGGATCTTGTTGGCCACGAACGTAGTCTTGTCAGCGATTCTGTTAAGGGCGGGACCCTGGATTGTAAGCCACCTCTACCATTCTCCCCAGCTTGCGAGATACCTGCCGCTGTTTGCGGCGATCATGCTGACGTCCGCGCTTAATGGGTTCTATGGCAACGTGCTGACCGGATACAGAGAAGTTGGGCGTCGGACGGTCATCGCGAAGTTCGTCGCCAGCCCGGTTACGGCTGCCGCAACCGTTGTCCTCGTCTGGCTCGGCTTCGGGCTGTCAGGTTATCTGGCCGCCCAAGTTATAAGTTCGGTTTGCGTACTCGTTCTCTTGATCTGCTTTGCGTGGCGCTTCACCCCTGCGGTGGCGCGCAAACCGGACCTGAGAAAGCTCTGGATCAACCGTGAAGTCTGGTCGTTTTCTGCAGCGATGTTCGGCATCGGCCTCATGCAGTTCTTCATGGTCCAAACCGATCGGGTCGCGCTCGGCATTTACCGAGGCGCTCACGATGTGGGAATCTACGCCATTGTCGCTTCGCTGATCGCCTACGAAACGATTTTTCTGCAGTCTGTAAACCAGATTTTTGCGCCGGTGATCGCCGATATTCATTCGCGAGGAGAGCATGCCTTATTAGGACGATTGTTCCAGACGCTGACCAAATGGATCCTCGGGCTCACCTTTCCTCTGGCGATTGTGCTTATCGTCTACTCCCGCCCGATCATGGCGATTTTTGGCCATGAGTTCGAGGCAGGGTGGCTTCTGCTGGTGATTGGGACCTGCGGGCAGATCGTAAATTGTGGTGTCGGATCTGTGGGCTTCCTGCTGTTAATGTCGGGTAATGAACGGCGTCTGGTTCGCGTACAGATGGTTATGGCAACAGTCATGGTTCTGCTCTGCTTCAAGCTGGTTCCTCTGTGGGGCGCGCTCGGAGCAGTCATAGCCGCCGCCGTGACAAACATTGGCATGAATGTTTGGAACCTGGTGGAAGTTCGCAAGGTTCTTAACCTGTCGCCCTATAACAAGAGCTACCTCAAGTTGCTGCCTTCGGTCTGCGGCGCAGTGTTCGTCACGCTGCTGGTGAGCAGGGCTTCAGTTTTTCAACGAGCTGAGGTTGTGGGGATCGCCGTCAGTTTGACGCTTGGGTACCTGGTGTTTTGCGCTCTGTCGTTCGCAATGGGATTGGACGCGGATGATCGCTTGATCACCGGTGCGGTCTGGGCAAGAGTACGCACGACATTTGGGAGCCGCCACACAGGAAACTAGCCAAAGCGTGCGGACCGATCGCATCCAGCGTTCAGATCATTCTCGATTCGCGATTGGATCGTGCAACTTCTGCTTCACAGAGGGTTCCTTTTCCCGCTGATGCTAAAGGGATTAGTCCCCGATGCGCGAACCACCAGAGATACTGTCTGACCTATAGGGCTGAATCTTAGAATTCAGGCATGCAGGTCTCGTCCGGACTCCCGCTGCCCGCGGAGAACATTCCACCGGTATTCCTTGCGGAGCCGGGGCAATTGGCGGAGCCATGTCAGGTCGAAGACGAGGAGTTCCCCCCGGATATACCGGCTCACTATGACTGGATGCTGCAGCCTGCATCCCGACGCTCCTCCCGACGCCTCACCCGCGTGGTTGCTGTGCTTGTAGCCGCGTTCTTAATTGCAATCTCGATTCTTGCGATCCATAAATTGTCCAGCCCCTCACCCTCGGTTTTGGCGTCGCCGCACTCTCCCTTGTCCTAGCGGTTTCGAAGATCGCCAATCGCAGTGGAGGTTGTTATATTCTCATTTGACGGTCGGGCGCTTCGGTTGCGCCAATGGTTGTTGATGCCGATAAGTGTGGCGGCTATTGCCGCTGCGGCGTGACGAAACGCACCCTTTGTTCCAACATCTTGTGGATTTCGATGAAAACCTATGCCGGAAATGAGGACGGTACAGCTTCCTGAGGACTTATGTGCCTCAGCGGAAAAGAGGTTCAGAGGCACATTCGGCAGCCTGCAGGAGTTCCTCATTTTCATCTTGCAAGACCTCAGTCGCGATGAAGTTAGCAAAGCGGACGAGGCCGAGCAACGACTGGTGGAGGATCGACTGAAGGAACTCGGGTATCTTTAGAACATTCCGCCTTGAGCTGAAAGATCAGCCGGAACTCAAGAAAGTTCATGGAGACTCTGGACGCTGTAAAGCGCGAAGGAAAAGATCGGCTATGTCCCTCGTTGACGAATCCAAATTGGCTGATCTTGCGATGGCGCCGTGAGATCTTTAAGGCTTGGTTGGCAGCGATCCCGGGAACAAACCTGAGGGTGCTCGATATTGGGGGACGGATTCAGCCGTATCGTCCACTGCTTGAGTCGCGGATCGCACGATACATCGCGATCGACGTGCGTCGGAGCCCTTTAGTGGATGTTGTGGCGCTCGCCGAGCGAATCCCGTTGTCGGACGCAGAGTTTGACCTGGTGATCTGCTCGCAGGTGCTGGAGTACATTCAAGATCCCGCAGCACTCATCGCAGAAGTTCATCGGATTCTGAAACCCGGCGGAAGTTTGCTATTGAGCGCTCCGGCTGTATTCCCGCGCGATTCGGACGAGGATCTTTGGCGCTTCTCGCCTGCAAGCTTGCGATTACTATTACGTGGCTTCAGTTATGTTGCAATCGCCCCTGAAGGTTCGAGCCTGACTGGCTTTGTCCGAACGGCGAGTGTTTGCCTCGTAAGGTTCGCCAAGCCTGCATTCCTGGGAAAAGTGTTCCGTTTCACCCTGGTCCCGGCCATGAATGTTGTTATGCGCGCATTGGAATTGATTCTTGCGACTGAGAACGATCAGTTCACCGCGAACTTTAGCGCAATCGCGACCAAGTGAAAAGGCGGTGACTTTTCTGTGAGACTTTCGCAAATGCGACATTCCCCTGAGATGGTGAGAGAGAATTGACACTGGCCACCAAAGTCTGGCGCAGGGCGAAAGATCTGCTCCCGTTGTCGGGATTTCATTTTGGACGGCCACTGCTCCTTTTTCAAAGCGATGACTGGGGCCGGGTTGGGCTGCGCGACTGTGAAGGCCTTGAGCATTTACGATCAGCCGGACTCGAACTCGGCGATCGTCCCTATGACTTCTATAGCCTTGAGACTGCCGAAGACGTAACCGCCCTGGTGGATACGCTCAAACGTCATCATGATTCCATTGGACGCGCCCCGTGTTTGGAAATGAATTTCGTCGTCGGCAATCTGGATTTTGCAAGAATGGAAACCGAAGGTTGGCGGCAGACTCAAATTTTGCCGCTGGCGGAAGCTTTGCCGGCGGGATGGGCGCGACCAGGCTTGAACCAGGCTTACCGCTCGGGGTTCGACGACGACGTTCTCCATCCTGCGCTGCATGGGACTACGCACTTCTGCCGCCGGGCAGTGGAGCGCAATCTGGCTGCAGGGGGTGAACGTGCCGATCTTCTGCGCACCTTGTGGAAGGCGGGAACGCCTTACATTCATTGGCGCATGCCGTGGATTGGTTATGAATATTGGGATCCTGAGGAAGCGGCGGACGATCGATTTCTCGAGTCGGCGGCGCAGTTGGAACTGATCGGCCAGACGGTTGGAGGCTTCGCGAAGACGTTCTCCGTACTGCCGGGTTCGGCATGTGCTCCGGGCTATCGCGCCAACGAAGATACGACGCAAGCGTGGGCTCAACACGGAATTCGCGTGGCGCAGAATGGTCCGGGACCCCTTGTGCCGCCATATTTTGACGGCAACGAAATGTTGCAGGTATTTCGAACTATCGAATTCGAGCCAGCCACGGATGCAAGCCTTTCGATCGAGTCTTGTGTGCAGAAGGCTGAGAGTTGCTTTGCGGAGGGCATTCCCGCAGTGATATCGATCCACTCGATCAACTTCCACTCGACGGTTAAGGATTTTCGCAGCCGGACGCTGCAGCTTCTCAATGAATTTCTCAACGTGATCGAGGCGAGGCACAGCGATCTGCTGTACCTTCACGATACCGAGTTGTGTGACCTTGTGCAGAGCGGGACTCTCCGGACGCGGCAAGGGACGCTGCCCGTCTCGGTCACGAAGAAGAGATTCATCAAGGCACAGATCTTGCGGACGGGAATCGCTTGATGCGTGCGCAAAAGTCGATCCTGCTGGTGACGGTGGATTGTCTGCGTGCCGACCATGTCGGTTTCATGGGTTACGACCACCCCACTACCCCCTTCCTGGATTCTCTTGCGGCAGAAAGTTTCGTCATCCCGAATGCAGTTGTCGCCGGGGTTCCCACCTATTATTCGCTCCCGGCGATCCTAGCCTCGCGAATTCCCTTAGCGTTGGGTCGCGACATCATTGGACTTGGGCCATCTGAACCAACGCTCGCCTCGATTTTGAAAGACGCGGGGTATTCCACAGCAGCTTTTGGGGCCGGGAATCCGTACCTATCGGCACGCTTCGGGTACGAGCAGGGATTCGATACATTCCGCGATTTCCTGCAAGCCGATGCCATAGACATTGGGACCGAAAACCCGATCCAGCCTCGCGAGGGATTGGCGAGTCGGATCAACCGGTGGCTTCAGGCGGCCCGCCCGTCAATGGGTCCTCTAGGCAAGCTATACGATGAACTCTATTTTGAGTATTGTCAGCGAATAACTCCTTTGCCGGAGTCGCTGGACGCACTTCGCCGATTTCCAGCAGCCGACTTGATTGTCGATCACGCCTGCGACTGGTTGGCGTCAATTGGAGATTCGCCCTTTTTTTTGTGGCTTCATCTGATGGATCCACATTCGCCTTACTACCCGAAAGACGCCGCGGTTTCGATGTTGCGGAAATCTCCGGTCACTCCCCGCCGCGCCCGCTACTTGAACTCTTTCTGGAACCGTTCAGACATTGGATCCCGCCGATTGCAGCGCGACCGAGACGAGATTGTCGCACTATATGACGCCGGCATCCGTTGGGTAGATGAACAGATGAAAAGACTGACAGAGTCTTTACGGAGATCCAATCGTTGGGATGATTGCATCTTGGCTCTCACCGCCGATCACGGCGAGGAATTCCTCGAACATGGGGGACGATACCATCCGCCCTCGCAGCTCCACGAAGAATTGATTCACGTTCCACTGCTTCTGCGGCTGCCAGCAAGCAGAAAGCAGGAGCAGCATCCATCTCCGTTCAGCCTGATGAATCTGGGTCCGACCCTATTGGAGGCTGCAGGCCTGCCCGTTTCATCTCAGCTTCAAGGCCGTAGTTACCTGGAGCAGATGAGACGAGGCGAAGCTTTTGATACAGCGGCGATCTCGGAATGCGTGGCTGGGTGCACAAATCCTTTCCATCCAGAGGGTCGCATGGGGTCTCGTATCCTGGCCGTCCGAGAAGCCCGATACAAGCTCGTGATTCATTTCGATCCAGCAACGGAGAAGTTCTACGATCTGGACGCGGACCCGGGCGAGCAGTCTCCGCTTTCAGAGGTACCGAAACCTGTGCAGCGGCGGCTTCTGGAGGTTGCGCGCGACCACCTGCGGCGGTCGCGCCAGCGCGACGAGAGAATGCGAGTGCGTGCGCGCCTGCGCGAGGTTCAGCTAGAATGGGCACGATCCCTTACGTAGTACTCGAAAAGTCTCCAACTTTGAAACACGATGAAAGGCCAAATGGCCTGCCGGCTCAAGCTGTATGTGTCGTGAGCAAACGCGCTCCCGGTCGAAGCGCGGAGACTAGAAAATCACTGCTTGCGCCATCTACCCTGCGAGATCAAGAGCGTTCTCCATTCTGAGACGGGAAAGATCTCGCGCTGGAAAGGCCCTCAGCCCGCGGGGCACCTTACGAGGTCGCGCATGCAATTGATCCGCCTGCTGGTGGATAGCTTTGCCGACGCAGACGATTTGAATGCGCAGACGTTGAACGCGCGCGACATTGTGTCACGACTGGATCCCGGACGGTTCCACGTGAGCATGTTTTATTTAGGTGAACCTGACGCGCGTGTGGCACAGCGCCCTAACACGCGCCTTATCCGGTTACCGCAACGTCGACAGACCATCAGAATTCTCCGCGAATTCATTGCTGGCCGGCATCAGATTCTCTTCTATCTCAAGACATCGCCGGCGGCCAGGCTGTATATGGCCCTGCGGCATGAATGGTTCGATAAACGCATTGTGGTCGGAACGATTGAGTCACAGTCGGACCTCTACAATGAACCGACGGTCAAGCAAGAACAGATTCGTCTCTGGGAACGAACGATTCTACGGAGCGATATTCTCTTCAGCAACGCCTCTTCAGTTCGGTCGAGTCTAGAGAAGGAATACGGCCTTCCCAGCGAAGTCATTCCGACTGGAGTTGACACGAAGTTTTTCTGCCCGGATTGGGATCGGCCCCCGAATCCACGCGCGCGAGTTCTGTTCGCCGGATCGTTGCGTCCGTTCAAGGGACCGCAGTTGCTGGTGCGTGCTGCCGCGAGATTCCGCGATACCGACTTTGTGATCGTCGGAGACGGGCCAATGCTGGCGGAGCTAAGAACCCAAATCCGAGAGGCGCATCTCTCGAACTGTGAAATTCTCGGCAGCTTGCAGAGATCGCCATTGCTCGAACAATATCGAAAGGCTGATATTTTTCTCTTTCCCTCGTGCTGGGAAGGTTCGCCAAAAGTAATTCTGGAAGCGGCCGCTTGCGGGCTCCCAGTGATTGCGCGACGGGACTACAAACCCGAGACCGTGATCGATGGCCAAACCGGATACCTGGGGGGAAACGATGACGAACTTATTGAGCGTTTGCGGTATCTGCTCTCCAACGCGGATTTGCGTCGCGACATGGGCCGCGCCTCCCGCGCTCTGAGCGAGGGCTTCGATTGGGACCTCATCACCCGCCGGTGGGAAGAAGTCTTCGCGCGGGAAACATCCTGCCCGGGCGTTCACACATGAGCGCGGAACAAAGCAAACAAGTAAAGGGGAAGACGCTCCGGGTGCTCACTCTGACGCCGTTTTATCCAAGCGAGAGTGACGATTCTCAAGGGAGCTTCGTTGCGGAACCGCTGAACGCGCTTGCTCAAATGGGTATTTCAAACACCGTACTCGCTTTGCAACCGATCTATCGTGGGAAGTTGCGATCTGCCAAATCAATTGTGTCTGCCGAATGGATTCGCTATTTTTCATTGCCCGGACGAGTCGGGCTACCCACAGCCGGAGCATTTGTCTTTGCTCGGATTGTAGGTCTTGTTCGCGAACTGATGCGTTCGAATTGTGTCGACTTGATTCACGCCCACGCTGCTTTACCTGCCGGGCATGCGGCGATGCTGCTGAGTTCCGAACTAGGGTTGCCGTATGTGGTCTCGGTGCACGGACTCGATGCCTTTTCCGCAGAGCAAGTTGGTGGACGAGCGGGCGAATGGTGCCGTCGCATCGCGCGCCGGGTATATCAAGGTTCGCGGCGCGTCATTTGTGTAAGTGAACTCGTCCGTGAGCAGGTTTTGAGTGGTATGGGGGCGGGGTGTCGGACATCCGTGGTGTACAACGGCGTGGACACCGATCTGTTCTCGCCGGGCAGCGCTACGGCGTCCGATAGGGTCAGCGTGCTGTGTGTGGGCAATCTGTTGCCGATCAAGGGCCATGAGGTGCTGGTGCGGGCGGTTGCCTCGATCGTCCCGGAGTTTCCCACGCTTACCTTAGAGGTGATTGGACATGGGCCGGAGTTTCCTCGCTTGAACGAACTCACCCAGAAGCTCGGGATAAGCGGAAGAGTGCAGTTTCACGGTCGACAATCACGACGGCAGGTCGCCGACGCCATGCGCCGGTGCACCGTGTTCGCGCTGCCCAGCAGTTATGAGGGGCTAGGCTGTGTTTACCTGGAAGCGATGTCAGCCGGCAAACCAGTGATCGGATGTCGTGGACAGGGAATTGCGGAAATCATCCGGCAGGGTTCCAATGGCTGGTTGGTGGGAGCAGGCAACGACAAGGAACTGGCACTCGCACTGGCGATGTTGCTGCGCGACCAAAGCCGCAGGCAAAACCTCGGCATCGCCGCTCGGGACACGATCGTCGATCGCCTGAGCCTGGTGCAGCAGGCTGAGCATTTGGCCCGCATTTACCGGGAGTGCGCGACATGAAGCGGCGACTGGTGATCGTGACCGAGATCATTTCTCCGTATCGAATCCCCCTGTTCAACGCTCTGGCGCAGAACCCAGACGTGGACCTGCACGTGATTTTTCTGGGCGACACCGACCCGAAGCTGCGCCAGTGGCAGGTCTACAAGCAGGAAATCAACTTTTCGTATCAGGTGCTGCCTTCGTGGCGGAAGCGGATCGGCAAATACAATGCGTTGCTGAATTTTGGGATCCAAAAGGCCCTCGAGCAGTCTGCGCCAGAGGTGGTTCTATGCGGAGGCTACAGTTATATCGCTTCCTGGCAGGCGTTACGTTGGGCTCGGAGGAATCGAGTCCGGTTCCTGCTTTGGTCCGAGAGCAATTTGCAGGACATGCGACGACGCTATCGGTTCGTCGAATTTCTGAAGAAACAATTCCTGAAGCGCAGTGACGGATTCGTCGTACCCGGCAGGTCCGCTCTGGAATATTTGAGAGCACAGGGGATTGGTGAAAGCCGTATTTCTATCGCTCCGAATGCCGTTGATAACGACCTGTTTGCCAAAGCAGCAGAGTCGGCGCGCCGAAATGCGCTAGCGCTGCGGAGAGAACTTGCCTTGCCCGATCGCTACTTTCTGTTCGTTGGACGGCTGGTTCGGGAGAAGGGAATTTTTGAACTGCTTTCGGCATACTCAAACCTTAGTGAGCAGTTGCGGCGGGAGATCGGTTTTGTGTTCGTCGGAGACGGCGAGGCTCGACAAGAACTTCAAAGCTTCGGGAGTTCCATTTCTCCGGGGAATGTCAGGTTTGTGGGTTTCGTTCAGCGAGAGCAACTCGGGGCCTATTACGGACTTGCTGCCGCGTTAGTTCTGCCAACCTATACGGACACCTGGGGCATGGTGGTCAACGAGGCGATGGCGTGCGGCTTGCCGGTGATTGTGAGCCGGGCAGCGGGATGTGCGGCGGATCTGGTGCATGAAAATCGCAACGGATTGCTGGTCACGACGAGAGATGTGCATAGTCTCGAAACGGCGATCGGAACTCTTGCCCAGCGACGCGATCTTTGTGAAGCTATGGGCGCGTGCAGCGCCCAGCATATTCAGAGTTACTCGCCAGAAGAATGGTCGGCTTCGATAGCGCGGACGATTCAGAAAGTGGGCGAGCGCGCGTGAACCGACGTTCTCTATATCGCGCGTGGTCTTTGCCCTTCACGGCCTATACATCACGACCGTTCCAGGCGAGTGGTTTCTAATCTATGCCGTCAATCCGAGATGTCCGGCGATTTTCAGGGAGAGGCGCCGACGAAGCGGCAACCGCATTCATCAGCCGGAGAATCCTGAAGGAACTCTCGGTCCAACCGGGAGACAGGCTTGTGGACATCGGTTGTGGCGACGGAATGCTCCTGCGATTTGCACTCGATCAAGGAGCTGGTCGTGCGATCGGAGTCAGCGGGTCTGAGGAGGAAGCGAGGTGCCTGAGAGAATGGGGTCTCGATGTCCGTCAGGCATACACGCATGCGTTGACCCTTCCGGATCGGTGCGCATCGATGATTGTCTGCAACAGTGTTCTGCATATTGTGTCTCCGGCCATGATTCCGGCGAGCCTGCAAGAGATTGCGAGGATCGCCGAGCCAGCGGCTCGAGTTTGGATCGGAGAGATTCCGCGGTTTCGCGAAGACGCGAGTTTGCGAAAGTTCGCCAATATTCCCGCTATGCTTTGGTGGCTGCTGGTAAACAGAGGAGTGCGAAGCTTCATCGGAATGTGCCGCCGAGTACTTGCTGGTAAGCAGACAGAACCGGTGCTGAAGAGTGCCCAGGCCTTCTGGGCAGAACCCGAGGAGTTCATTGGGATGGCTCGGGATGCGGGTCTTGTTGTCGAACGGCATTTTCCCCATGAAAGCATCGACGCTGAAAGTCGGACATATGTTTCGGCAACTCGCCACGACTATTTGTTCAGGAAGAGTTGAGACGGATGGTATTTGGCGAATCGAAGCCGCCGCGAGTGTAGCCGCAATTCCTTCTGTCGGCAATTGATCAAGTCTGGTGTGAAGCAGTAGGCGATTCGGCGATCGGGGAGTCTGGTTGCTGGTAAAATTCAGTGACTTGTTCGTCGCGAAATTTGGCAGCTATTCCATCAATGACTGAGCGCATTCCAAAGAGCCTGATGGTTGCGGGCGCGGGCTTTGCCGCACTGGTGCTAGCGTTCGTGGCTTTCTCACGCCCCGGGTATTTCACAAATCAGAGTTATCTTGCGGGACTTATCCTCATCGAATTCTTGATTGCGGCGATCTGGTTCTACCAGCGGGTTTTCTTTCCTGTAATCATCGTGGCCTTCCTCCTGGCCGGCGTGGATCTCCCAGTGGGCGCGGTTTGGACGGCCGCACGATGGTTGTTTCTGGCGGTTGGAGCGCTGGTCGGAACGCTGATCCTGTTGAAGGATCGCGGATATCATTTCGGGCTCTTTCACGCTGTTGCTTCCTTTGCGGTTCTTGGAACTCTGGTTTCGGCGACCGTTTCCCGATATCCGGGTGTCGCGCTGCTGAAGGTTCTGAGCGTATTTCTCCTGTTTCTCTATGGGGGCACGGGCGCGCGCGTGGCGGTCATAGGACGAGAGAATCGTTTCTTCACTGGATTGCTTCTGGGGTGCGAAATCTTTGTGGGAGCAACCGCAACGTTTCATCTGGTTGGGATTGAAGTCATGGGCAATCCAAACTCTCTGGGAGCCGTGATGGCTGTGGTCGCGGCTCCGCTACTGTTGTGGGGAGTGTTAGTCGAGGAGAACCCACGAATCCGCAGGCGACGGGGAGCGCTGTTTGCCCTATGCATGTATTTGGAACTTAGCAGTCATTCGCGCGCCGGTTTGGCCGCGGCTTTTTGTGCTTGTGGGTTGCTATGCCTCGCTTTGCGAAAGTACAAGATGTTTGTCGAGGGCGTAATCATCCTCATAATTCTCCTTGCAGCCACGGCGATCTTTCGTCCCGAAGTCATTACGTCCATGACTTCTTCTGTTCTCTACAAAGGCAGCAGCAGTGATCAGGGCATATTGGCTTCACGTCAGTCGCCCTGGAAGACTGCGATTGAAAGCATTAAGGAACATCCGTGGTTCGGGACGGGACTGGGGACGACGGCCGAGGAGAGCGACCCTGCCGCGGAGCAAGGGAAGTATGCCTCTAACACAGGGGTCACCACTGAGAATGGAAGCAGCTACCTCTCGATTCTGCATGGCGTCGGGGTTCTGGGCTCGATCCCTTATTTTCTCTTGTTGATGTTGCTGATGGGAAGGATCATCCGCACCTTGATTGTCATGAGGAGATCGTCCAGCGCTGCGCATGGTGCGTTCGCGCTTGCGATCGTTATCGTAGCTGGGATGATTCATGCGGTTTTCGAGGACTGGCTGTTAGCACCGGGCAACTACTTGTCCGTATTTTTCTGGAGCATTGCCTTTGTCTTTGTCGACCTGACTTCCCGTTCGATGCTGCCTAGCTTCGTGGCAAGCTGGCCCTCCCGAGCGAGACCGCGTACTGTGCC
>Ga0207008_10088_pt1 | contig 28586 bp, 28 predicted proteins | sample Alteio_BWMinCont_83_FD_153489 | JGI IMG/M metagenome (GOLD analysis project Ga0207008, IMG submission 153489) | Enriched cells from forest soil in Barre Woods Harvard Forest LTER site, Petersham, Massachusetts, United States -... | ecosystem: Environmental > Terrestrial > Soil > Temperate forest >... | reverse complement strand
CGGGACACCCTCGCGTACCATCGTGCCCTCCCAGTGTCCGATAAATTCTGATTCCGCTGCGAAGGCAACCGGCGGGAAAGCCGAAATGAGGATGAGTGTCACGACATGCAGGAACGACACGGTGGACGACATATACCCACTCTTCTGGAGCATGATTGTCGAGTTTACGCTTTCCGAAGGGTGAGCTGAGTCTGTCGGCGCCGACCCGAGATCCCCATCCTGAAAAACATGAACGTTCGACAGGCTGCGAAAAGGAACGGATTCGTTCCACCTTTTCTGGGCTCAATCCTGGCAGATCTTCCTCTACCAGTCGATTTTCATACAACAGTCTCCCCAAGACATCTTTGAGTCGCGAATTCCGAAACCCGGCTCGGAAGGCGGAGCGGCGGGATACTGAGGCACTTTACGAAGCAGACGCCGCGATGCGGAAGGCCTGTTCGGAAATGCATTGGCCGCAAGGCGGAGAGCTGGGGGCAGAACCCCTTGACTCCGACCGGCCTTCTCATGGAAGGCCATTACACTCCGTCGAAAATCCTCTCTTGAGACCTAGACGGCAGGATTAGCACAAGTTGGTTTATGGGGGTGATGGTTACCTCAAACAGTAACAATGGAGGCAACGGCCTTTGCCCAAGGGGCAACGAACCTTTACATCGTAGATAGCGCCCACCCGGGCTCTTATGGAAAGCGCTTTTCCGAAGGAGTTCAACGATGAGCAACCGTTCATCCGTAGGCTTGTGTGGAATCATTCTGTTCGCTCTTTGCCCGCTGGCCCTGGCGCAGAATTTCACCATGATTCATGCCTTCAGCGGACCTCCTTCCGACGGGGCGAATCCCTTTGGCGGTTTGACCTTCGACGGTGCGGCCTTGTATGGAACCACTGAAACCGGCGGCGCATCCTGCTGCGGAACCATCTTCAAGCTAACCGGAAATGGACTCGAAACCGTGCTTTACAACTTCAGCGGAGGTGTGGACCAGGGTTTTCCGGCGGGAACCCTGATCCGCGATGCCGCAGGAAATCTCTATGGCACGGCGCAGAACGGCGAGCGCTTCGGCGCAGGCTCAGTCTTCCAAGTGACCCCAAGCGGGGAGCTGACCACGTTGTATCAGTTCACGAACGGAACGGATGGAGGAGACCCGCGCTCCGGCCTCATTCGAGACGAAAATGGCAATCTCTATGGAACGGCCTCGTCTGGTGGCGTGCTTTCATGTAATGGAGGCGGAGGATGTGGGGTGGTTTTCAAAGTCGATCCTGCTGGCAAAGAGAACGTGCTTTATGCCTTCGATGCAATTGCGGGCGGGCAGTTTCCGGTGTCCAGCCTGGTTCACGACGGGGCCGGCAATCTCTACGGCACAACACCTACGGGAGGCAATACGGCTTGCAACGCGCCGTATGGCTGCGGCGTCGTGTTTAAGCTGAGCCCAACCGGCAAGGAAACCGTACTGCATACCTTCGCCGGCGGCAGTGACGGAGCGTTTCCGGAGGCGGGTTTGAGTCCGGACGGCCGAGGAGGATCGTACGGCACTACGGCCGAAGGTGGAGGCACAGGATGCCTGGGCATCGGATGCGGAATCGTTTTCAGAATTAATGGGAGCGGGTTCTCGATCGTGTACCGGTTTCAGGGGAGTCCCGACGGTGCTTATCCCGACGCGAATGTAGTCACCGATCCGACGGGCAACGTGTATGGCACAACCGAATACGGAGGCAGCACCGAGTGTGCGCCTCTGGGATGTGGAACCGTATTCAAGCTGGACGGCACGGGCAAGGAAAGCGTGCTGCACACGTTCCACATGGCCACCGATGGCGGCGCGCCTCTCGATCCGCTGGTGCGCGACAGCGCTGGGAATCTCTATGGCACAACCTCCAACTGGGGCCCCAGCACCTGCAACCAGTACGGCTGTGGAACCGTTTTCCGACTGACACCCTAATCGCCGGACGTTCTCATTTCTCGGTGGGGTGAGCCCATTCATTCGAGTTCGTTGTTAATGAGGGTTGACTAACTATCATAGTGGGCTGCACTCGCGTGCGGCAGAACACTTGGGTCTGGTTCTAGCCTCATGTTGTCGTTCAAGCCACAGGTCATAGTGGGCAGGATCAAGGATCACTGGCATTCGGTCGTGAACCTGAGCGGCGACCTGCATTCCGCGTCGTGGTAAGAATCGTGCAAGTCTTGATCCAGTCGCCACTCGGATTCTTTCCATCGCTCTCAGGGTCCGGCGAAGGTAAACAGCTCGCCGTCGTCAGTGCAGCCACTGACTTTAAGACCCTACATCCCCCGACAGATGGCAAGCGCCTACTGTTGACAGGATTCGCTGACCATGCGGACGTCGGTGACTTTTAAGTGACCGTGCTCGGTATTGTTGTTCTTCATGCCGGCGTCTTTTTCTGCGCCTTTTGCGTCTTCCTTCATGTTGTGCATTTTGGAATGCGAAACCACACCTTTGGCTTCAATTGTGTGGCCAAGATGATTCGTCAGATCGATTGCGTTGTTGTTGTGGACTTCCCACGAGCTGCCGTCGCTGGAGGTCAACAGGAACTCGTTGGCACTAGGGCCCTTAGTAACGCATCCGGTGATGCTTCTCACCTCGCCCTTTGACTTGGCGTCTGTATCGGAGTCCTGCGCGATTGCCCACGCCGTAGTCAGACCCGCAAGAACCACACACAATAGCAAGCGACTTAGTTTTGTCATTACGTTGCTCCTTATATGGGCTGCCCCAAAGAGATAAAAAGGCTCTTAGAGGTTTTTCATATTGTCCGTCTGCCCATCACACTGTATTGCCGTTGTATGAGCGGACCGCTTTTCAACCGACTGATAATTCTCAAGAAGACGGCGGGACTGGTCACAATTGCTCACTTGTCGCAATTGGAGCCCGGCAGGAGAGGCCTTCAGTCTCACAATACCTCAGTCGCGTCCATCGGCAGGCATTTCCCCGCTCTAATCAAGAAAGGCGCGCCTGTTCAGCGCCAGGATTCAAGATGCAGTCGAACCGCCGCAGACGGTGCCAGAATGGGTCGGGCAACTGGCTGAGCCAAGCGTTTTCCTGAACAGGTCAAAGGTTCCAGCTTTCTCATAATTGCCGCCGACATAGCGAAGCAACTTCAGCAGCTTCGCCAAGACTTCTTGATCGATCTTGCCTCCTTGCTGCTGGATGCTGTCGCGCACGTGCTCCTTGAGATGTTCGTTCGTGCGTCCGGCCCTGGCAACGCCAATCACGGGTACATCCATGTGACCATACTGACCATATGATAAAGGTGCTGGGAATACTTTCTTGTGGGCCAGGTCCCCCATGGCTCCGAATAGAACCAGAGCATCGGCTGGCGCGGTAATGGAAAGAACTCAAACTACTGTGGGCGTTTATCGTTTTCAGCCTGAAGTGTCTTCTCGGCGGCCCGCCGACTGCTTCCAGGAGCTGCAACTGTCTTGGCTGCCTTCCATAGTGGCTTGCGAGCTCGCCCCGAACCTTTATCCGACTTTATTCCTGCCGACGGTTTACCTTTCGTTGTCTCGTCCCTAGTCTCCTCGCGACCCTCCGCCTTGACTCCGAGTTTGCCGGCGGTCTGCGTATCAATCTGCCCTGTGACCGGTAGATTCTCGGCCTTCTGAAATCCACGAATGCTCGCCCGGGTTCGGAGACCGAAGACACCGTCGACCTCCCCGCGGTAGTGTCCTTTGTCCTGCAGAGTTTGCTGCATCTTCCTAACATCGTCCCGGTTCCTGACCTCTGGTACTTCTTTTGGGAGCTTGGCTCCCAAAGCGAGTGGCCTTGAACGTGGTCCCGAGGCCCCGATCGTCAGCAATATGAGGACAATCCCAGAGCACGCGGCTTTGCCGGCTAACAACATTCCTCTCCTCGATAAGTTCGATTTGACGTCAGACGGATTGCGCGCTGGCAATATGAGTCGTTCAGGCCTGTACCATCCCTTCCAAGGCAGACTTGTTGAGGATCAACAGACTGGAACCCTTCGATTGGATGAATTGCTTCCTCTTGAAGTCGGCAAACAAGCGGGTGACGGTCTCGCGAGTGGTGCCGATCATTTCCGCGATTTCATCATGCGTCAGCAACAAACGCAGACGTAGAGAATGATCTGAGTCTTCCCGCTCCGCCGACCAGCTCAGCAATACTTTGGCAAGCCGCTGCTCCGGGGAAATAGTTAATCCCAGAATGCGGATTTTCTCATGGGCCGAATAGTAATTGCAGCTCAGTTGCTGTGCCACCCGAATCGCAACTTCCCCATAGTCGTGCAGAAAATGTAGCAAGGCATCAGCAGCGATGAAGTTAGCCTGCCCCGGCTCCAGCATTTCCGCTGTGACCTCATAGGGGCGGTTAGAAATCGTCGCGTTCAGTCCCAGCACGTCTCCGTGCTCGGAGATCTGGGTAATGATCGTCTTGCCTTCGAGCGAAGTGGTAGACAGCTTCGCCTTGCCGCTGCAAAGCACAAATACCCCACGTCCCTGTTGGCCCTGAATGAACAGCATGGCGGAGCGGGGATAGACCGCGGCGGACGTGATGTCGTTGAGTTTCTGCACCGCGGATGGGGAAAGATTGCAGAAAAGATGCTGCTCCCGAACTGGGCAAGTGGTGCAGTTGTCAAGGATATTAAGACCGTACGGCGACTTCATGGACGTTCCTCATCTGCTCGGGAAACCACGCGGGCATCTAACGAAGTTCCGTTAGCCGTGATCTCTGGAAAGGCAAATACTAAGGACTCCACTACTCTGCCGATTAATGGTAGGTCTGACCGCCATGGTTCGACTGCTCAAAATTGCTCACTTTCGGAGGGCGACGTGAGCGGCGGGACAAAGAGAAAAGCTAGCAAGGGGAAGGGAAAACACAGGGGAGCGGGGGAGATGATTGTCGAGGTAATCAGGCGACGGTGTTGAAAAAAGTAGGTCAGCAGAACGTCTTTATTCAGCCACGAGTGTCGCAGCCAAGTTTTTCTTCTCTTCGGTTTAAGCGTTGGCTGGTAGAACCGGTGTTCGCGGTTGGCTGGGGAAACACACGAGCCGCTTGATGTTCTGGGCCATGGCCGCTAGGAAGAACTGGTCCCGCTCGAACCGTAATCTCCGAGGCGATCTGAGAACTTGCTGTTGGCGTGTCGTAGATGGGCTTGAACGAGGACGGGACGCCCAGAGGAATTGCCTGCTTGGCACTCACCGATGATTTCGTAGGGCGTCAACGTCCTTGTCACCCTTTCCCTTGGAAAACACTGGGTTATCGATCGTTCCGCCAATCCGAAACGGAAACTGCAACTTACCGTCTTTTAACGTTGCCCCGGATAACCGGGCGACGGTATTTGTTAAGAAACTCTCCTTGGTGGTGATTTCCGCCAACCCGCGATAGTTCAACTCGTCAGAGCCTGAGACGCTCACACTGCCCGAACCGTCCACATCGACACCGTACCCATCGATATCGATGACCCGGCTCGAAATCCGCTGATCGGCCAGCTCCAGATCGGTGGTTATCAAGTTGAATGAGGAAGGATCGTTCTTGGCGGGGCCAAGATCATTGAAGTGCGCCAGTTTCATCAAATTCGCGTTCAGCTTGAGACTCGGCACCTGACCGTTGCGAACCGTCACGTGTCCGGTTCCGTGGATTCCCGCCAGTGGCCGGAGCGAATGTGCGATTTCTCCTCCTAGCCTGACGTCTCCTTCCATCTTCCCGACCATCTTTCCGCCGCCGTTTGGGAAGGCTGCCAGAAGCTGGGCCAGATTAATTCCGCTAAGTCGGGCATCAGTTTGAAAGGCCGCGTTTTTCCGCGATAAGTCGAAGGAGAGTCCACCCACAGCGCTCCCGCCATAGACTTGCGCTTTGATATCCGTGAAGAAGACATGCCTCGACTCCAAGCGCAGTTTGGAACCCAGATTTCTCACCTCGACAGCGCCGAAGCGCAGAAGGCCGGCCTCCAGGCTGCCCTGGCCGTCCATGGAAGAAGAAGAAGGATTGATAATTCCCGCCAGGTTTACCTGCTCCAACTTGCAGGAGATCTCGTGAGCTTCGAAAAAAATGGGGCCCGCCTTGTCGGACGGCAAAAGGTTCGACGCTATTAAGAGCCCTCGTTTGATTTCTACCCTCGCAATGGAGCCTGGAGAAAGACCATTCGCCGAGATCTTTGATTGAGGATTCTCGAAGTTCCACGGGCCATCCGGGTCTGAAGTCAGATGCAAGATCGGGTCGTCAAGCACGAGAGACTTGATGACCACTTGCTGGTGCAGGAGTGCTCCGACGCTAAGTCCGACATCGATCCGCGCCACTTGAATGACATACCCAGACGGAAAAATCGGTGGGTTCTTTACTCCGAGATGATCAATGTGGACCGTGAGAGGAAAAAAAGTGAGTGCTAGCCTTCCGATCTCGACCTGCTTTCCCGTTCTCTTCTGAAGATACAAGATTGCCTGCGGCCGGTAACGATCCACGTTAAGGAGAGGGGATACAACGAAGGCGAGAGTGAGTAAGAGTATCGCGACGACTACCGCAACAACTATTGCTGTTCGGCGGCGGCCCGGCATGGCGGTACGAGCGAGTGTTGGAGAGACAGGCATTCGCTTAGGGTGCTACGAAACCGGCCGCTAAACAGTTCAATTGTGACCAAGTCTGGCGATGGTGCCCGGATGACGGGCAACTCTCACCTGTTTACAGCGGGTGCGCGCGGGGGCATGGCAGCGAGTGGCCACGCCTCCGACGCAGCTAAGATCGCAGCGATTACGCAAACAGAAGACGGATCGGCAAGATGCGCAGCATATTCTGAAGCTGATGGTGAAGGATGATTTTCCGAAAGATCTGGGTCCCGAGCTGGGAGAATCGGGACGTGCGGCAACTGGTTTCCCGACATTTCTCATTTGGCAGAATTTGCGTAAAGGCTGCTTTCGTCAAGGCTTCGCGGTCTGCTCGATCTTGGATAAGAGTGACTGTATTTCTGAAAGTGCAGCGGCGTCTCCCTTTGCCAGATCCGCTGTGATCTGATCGCGGCTTGCCAGTGTGTCACGAAGCAAGTTGCGAAGTGCCGAATCTCCGGCGCTGCCCTCAATTCGCTGAGCTTGATCAAAGAACTCTTTGGAGTACTCCCCGGCCTTTCCGTAGTTCTTTTGCACGGCCTCCAGGAACATTACTGTTGCTGTGTCGCGAAGCTGAGACAATTGTTCGCTGGTCTGACAGGAGCCCAATTGTTTCGTCGAGGCAGACAGGTCCTGCTGTGCCTGCTGCAGTCTGGCATACTGCAGGACAGTTCCAGCAAGAAATCCAACAATGAACAACACAAACCAAAGGGCGATTTTACGTGCCATCGATTTTCCTCCGCACCCTTTCAACTCTCAGCCACTTCACTCTATCCGAGCGTTTAGATCTTCGGTCTTAGAGCGGTTTGAATCTCCAGCATTACTCTCCAGCCTTCTTCAGCGAGATCCGCCTGCTCTCCCGGCTAAATTATTACTGTTCTTAGAGACTCGCTTCACGCGCGACGCACGAGCCACGCAATCACCAGAATCACAATAATTGTTCCTACCACACCCATACCTAACATAACCCCTCCTGGCGGACGCATAGGGCATCAAGGCTACCCGTTCAGACATGATAGGACTGGATTCCGGTTGTCGTCTGATCAAAACCATACACACTCGACGGGGCCGGTTCAGACCTTGTTGATACGTTGCAAACCTTGCCGAGTGACTTGGATCGAACACAATTGCCAGCGAAATCATTCCGCGCCTTAGCCAACGGCGGTCGTTCTTTACGAGTTCACATGCCGCTGCTGTGATGCTTCGACAGCCAGATCAGCCTTTCGTTCTATTCCGGGCAGCTACGGGAGGGGGAAGGCATCAAGAATGGTATCGGAGTTGTAGCATGCGCCGTCTTCCAGGGTGAAGCTGAGCGCAGTGCCCAGAATGCATTCATCGGTTCCTTTCACAATGGAACCGCAAGCGAGAGGTAGCGAGTTAGGGCAGTGTTGCAAATAGCATGGTGAGTGCAATTGTGAACAGTTTCCTGAGTCGAAGTGTTGAAAATTGTTTTGAAGGTGAACCGTGCCCGCGGCGGTTTATCCGACACTCCAAAACGCTGCAAGGAGCCGTCGCTGAGAAGCTGGCAGGGCGCGCGAACCGTGCTGTGATGTGAGCGTTCTTGACCAGACAGGTCGGATCCGGGTTGATAGCATCAAGTTCTATGGTCCGTTACATGCCAGACGAAACTATGAACTTGTAACCGGCTCCCGCCATCGAGTGATTCAGCCGAGGACTAAGACCATGGACGTTACGTGATGACTAAACCGTGTCCCATCTGCAAAAAGCAATTGACGAAGCTGATCACAGAAGTCGTTTTTGTCCTCTTCATTATTCTTTTCTTGCCCACCATTGCGTGGTCCCAGGCAAAAAATACGGACCCAACCGACCCTCTTGAGTATGCCCAGCAAAGCCTGACATCGCATAACAACCCTGCTCCCGCCCCACCATCGGATAGCGGTGCCGGTTCGTTGCCGGACCCGGCTCCGGTGTCCCAGGACAAGAAAGACAATTCTCAAGGTAAGCAGACAAAGCGTATGTTCGGGGTCGTTCCAAATTTTGCGGCGGTGAATGCCGATACGCAGCTTCCCCCGTTGTCCACCCGCGAGAAATTTTCACTCGCCGCGCACGATAGCATCTTGGACTACTCCTCGTTCACTTGGGCCGGAATCTTAGCTGCTCAAGCCATGGTCCTGAACTCCAGTCCGGAACTGGGCAGCGGAATCGGCGGTTACGGGCGTTATTATTGGCGCACCTTCACAGACGGAGTGTCGGGAACCTTTTTCACCGAGGCCATTGTCCCCGCTATTACGCACGAGGACCCACGCTATTACACCCTGGGTCACGGAGGCTTTTTGCGCCGCACAGGCTACGCAATTTCTCGGGCCTTCATCACTAAGACAGATTCTGGAGGCACGAGTTTCAACTTCTCTGAGGTGGTGGGCAATGGACTGGAAGCGGGTTTATCCAATGCTTATTATCCCCCTCAGGAGCGAGGCCTCAGTCAAACGGCCGTGAACTGGGGGACGCAGATGGAATCCGCCGTCCTGAATCACGTTTTCCAGGAATTCTGGCCCGACATACGCAGAAAGCTTCTTCGCCAAAAATAGGTTGAACACACTCTGAGACGACAGGTCTGTGGCTAGGGTCGTAAATTCTCGATTTGTTGGTCTCGATGAACGAACCCTGTTTGATTTACCTACCGGTTCACTCAAAAAAGCCTGCGACAAGGTGAACGTTCTTTGCGTGCCGGCGCGCATGGCCATTATCACGCAGCCGCTGAACGGACGCCCGGCCTGCCACTACTGTGGTCAATGCAGTCGCGGTTGCAAGTCGGCCTCAAACTTCAGCTCAAGTCAGGTATTGATCCCACCGGCGCTGGCCACGGGCCGTTTGAGGGTGATCACCAACGCCATGGCTCGGGAAATCGTCGTGGGAAAAGACGGCAAGGCCGAAGCCGTCGCCTATATCGACCGGACCACAAAAGAGGAAAAGCAGGTGTATGCCCGGAGTTTTGTAGTCGCGGCCAGTACGTGCGAGTCCGCACGTCTGCTGTTGAATTCGCGCTCCACGCTGTTACCACAGGGATTAGCCAACTCTTCGGGAGTGGTAGGGAGAAACCTGATGGATAGCGTAGGGAGTTGGGGATCAGGCTAACCGCGTACAGCAGATGAGTGTAACCCGCGATTTTTCGCCAACTGACGGCTGTTTCTATGCACAAATGCGTTGGTGAACCTGCGCTCGCCGTCAATCGACCGTAAACATCGCGGTGCTGACCGCCGTTCCGCAGCCGACGCTATGCAACTTCTAGAGCGAGGCCGTCTTCTGCCCGCGGTTTTGCATCCTATATCAACCAAACTTTGAGGAGAATTATTTATGCCAGACGATAACACGCTTGCAACGATTCTTGCGATTTGTGATCTCATTAAGCGCAACGGAAACGGCGTTGGAGTCGCAGTAGAGGCATACGAGCGAGCGATGAAAGACGTAATGGAGTATCGCCGATCCAAGGGACTAACCGAGGTTGGGGGCGTGCCCAGCGGCCGATAATTCCTGATGACATAGCGACCTTGGAGGCTCGATACAACTGTCGACTTCCCATGCTCATAATCCCGCCGGGAGGACGACTTGTTCGAATGGGTGCCCCAGCGTCGCAGAGGCGACAAGATCGTTCGATGTCCGTACTGTGTGGACGGCAGAGGGTTTAGGGCGATGTTTCGGCACGCGGACGACCACTCATCTATCTGTGCGGAGTGTGGCCACCTAGAGGTTTCCATCAAATCCGCTTTATCGATGTACATGCCGCAAATGCACTGCGTTAACGCTAGTAGGTGAGCAACCCAACTCTAGATCGAGGACTGACGCACATTCTCAAGCTCTTCCGCAAGAAAACCACGGACATTAATTCGACGGAGGTGTAGGGCGGCAACGTAATCGGCTTGCCACAAAGCTCGTAACTGTCAGGCGTTTACGGGAGCGACGTATGGTCGGAGACTCTCATGACGGCGTTCTCCAATTTTGATTTCCACGGTGCCAACCTTGCGAGGTCCTTAAGCGTCAAAGTGTCGGCCCACTCGTGTGACTCTCCAACCGTGTCCACTCCGCCTCGACCTCTGGGACCTCGTCCATCAGGAGTTTCTCCATGCAGTATTCTCTCGTCCAATTCCATCGCCAGAGCCGGATCTCGCTTGCGTTGCTGGCTGCGGTGATTCTTTCATTGGCTCTGCTTGCTTTCCCCGCTCACGCCCAGACCTATAACATGCTGTACAACTTCCCCGGAGGATCGAAAGGATTACAGCCAGGAGATTTCGTTGTCACCTCCAGTGGGTCCATCCTAGGGGAGGCGCTTTACGATAATTGTGCCTGCGCTCTTCTCTTCAACTACACCAACGGCACAGAGACTGTCCTGCATCGCTTTTCGGAGCCTCAGGGCTACCAAGCCGAAATTCCCCAAGGGCTGCTGCTCAGCAATGGGGGGACACTTTACGGAACCACAGCGTACGGTGGGAGCCGTAACGATGCATGCGCTCCTTCCATCGGCTGCGGCATTGCATTCTTTTACGATCTGGCTACGAGCAAATACCAAACCATACACCAATTCCGTGGTAGCCCCAGCGACGGCGCTGAGCCTGTCGGAATTCAGGTGCTCGATTCCCGCGCGGGCAAACTATACGGACTGACCTTCGGAGGAGGTGCAAACTACAACGGCACCTTCTATGAGATCACAGCGGACGGGAGTGAGCGGGTTCTTTATTCCTTCGGCAATGCATCGGACGGCACGCAGCCGGGCTGGGGGCCGGTCAGCTACGGCGGTAATTTCTATGGCGTCACTCTGGGAGGCGGTGCCAATGTTTGCAACAATGGCGGCTGCGGTACGGTCTTCAAAGTCACTCCCACCGGAAAGGAAACTGTGCTCTACAACTTTACCGGTGGAAGTGACGGACAAAATCCTTATCAGCTTGTCGGAGACTCGAAAGGCAATCTATACGGCCTGTCGAGAAATGCAGACAATGTTGTGGTCGCGATTTTCGAAGTCAGTCCCACAGGAGCATTCTCGATCGCTTACAGCGGATCATACGTCTCGCAGATCGGGGGGATCGTCGTAGGAACGAACGGCAACCTATACGCTTCCGCCAGCGGAGGAAATTACTCGGCCTGCCAACCCAATGGTTGCGGACAGATCCTCCAGGTGATACCCACAGGAGGAGGCAACGGAACTGTGACGGTGCTGCACCAGTTCGACGGCACCGATGGCTCTCTACTCAATCCTTTCCAAGACCTGGTATTACAAAACGGCGTACTTTACGGAACAACCAACTACGGCGGCACAAGCAACGATGGAGTGATCTATAAACTAAATCGGTAGTGCAGCGAAAACCTACAGAATCGAGAGCTGCGTGGCGTGTCATAGATCCACGCGGCTCGTCGGTACAGTAACCAGATTCTATTGCTTGTTGAAATTTGTCGATTTTTGCTGCTCGTAAGTGATTGATATTGAGTGCAAGTTCATTACCGCCTCAGATTTGGCTCTTAAAGCCCGCTCGTCGTGTCTGGGACACAATCCAGCTCTGCGTGAATGTTATCAGGACCCCGGTGGACGGGAACAGGAACGTGGCATCCCAGAGAAGGGCAGTCAACTATCCAAAGAGTCTTCCATCGGTGAAACAGCCCGGATGATCGACCAGAACCCAGCAACTTGCCAGCCAACGCATGAGCAGCTACTGGAACCGGGTTATTCGTTGGGGATAAGCCGGTGACGCCGGCAAAGACTGCTCCCCAGTGGTGGCCTTTATCACGGAGCCTCGTGATTACCCGCACAATTGTGGCTTCCCACCACTTAGTGCTATTGACATTGTGAAGTAGCAACATTTATTGTTCCGCGCAATCAGCGGTGAGTATCTGACGGGTGCCCCAGGTCGAATCGATTCGTTGGGATTCTCTTCACTGCTTCCCCTTGAAGCCTGAAAGTACAGGCGTGATGTGCGGTCATCGCGCATGTGGTGGTGTCTAAACAAGCGCTGATGAGCCGAGCCCGATGTATTCAGGCTCCGAGAGGAAGAGAAATGCGTGTGTCTGCTGGAGTTGTGATTCCGTCTGCGATCCCTATCCAGACAGCGCAAATATGTTCCGCACCACGCCAACTGACGTAACATCGCGATTCCGCTCAAATCCCCCACTTCCGTCTCCCCGTTATTGGAAATCTCTCATGAGGGAATGCTCGAGCGCCTCCATTGGAAATTATGGTACCCCTCCCCCCTGCCCGATTTCCCCTCCGAAAAACTTGCCGTTCCAAGCATTGTGAGCTAGACTCGAACCCCAATTTCGTCACCGCAGGGCGAACAGTGCAGGCTAATTTCTCAAACGGTAAGATCGATTGCCGGCAGTCGAGATATCACGCCGGGGCCTTGCGGGAACGTCATCACCACGGCAGAACCTGGGTGGTTTTTACTTTTGCGGGTTCCTTCGCTTTGACTATGCGCTCGGGTGAAAATCTGCTCACTCCGAAAAGTCTGCTCTATGTTCCGGCAGGAGAAGCGCATTCCAATGTGTTCGGTTCGCAAGGAGCCGGAGTTTTTGTCACTACCATCGATCCCGCGTGGATTGGCGACCGTCTGGAGACGGCAAACCCCGAGACTGAGAAGCCAAGAATTGCTCCCCCGGGATTTCTAACAGGACTGGCGCTGAAGATGTATCGCGAGTTCCAGAGCCCCGATACGCTTTCCGACTTGATCGTGGAAGGAGTATTTCTGGAACTGCTGGGCCGCTGGTTTCGAGAAGACCATTTTAGCAACCGCAGTGCGCCGCCATGGCTGCGACAGGTTAAGGGATTCCTTCACGATTGTTTTCGCGAGTCCGTGTCGCTGGAGCAGGTTGCAAAGGTTGCTGGCGTCCACCCGTCGCATGTGGCGCGCGAGTTTCGCAGTGCCTATGACATGACGATTGGCGAGTACGTGCGCAAGCTAAGGGTAGAATTTGTTGCCGAGCAACTGGCTCACCCGCAGAAGGATTCGCTATCGCTCACCGATCTCTCCTTGGGAGCGGGTTTCAGCAGCCATGCCCATATGGCAGCCGTCTTCCATCGTGTAACGGGAATGACCCCCAGCCAATACCGCAAGCTGCGGACACATCAATCCTCTGATAGAACGTCAATTTCTTGAAAGACGTAAAACGGCGTGGGGCTTATGATCGCCGCATTCTATTTGCCGCGGCCGCATCCAGTGGCCGGTTCGTTCAGTTCAAGTCAATTGATTCAGACCATGGAGGACCTATATGACCATAAAGCCGATTGATCAGAGTTCTCGTTGCAGCGTTGCCCGCATCTGCCTGACGCTGCTATTGATAACCATGATGGTGTTTCCCGACGGAGCGGCGCTCGCGCAGACGGCGTGCAATAACCCGACTGGTCAATGGTATACTTCAGGCCAGAACCTCCCAACCGGCATCGAGACCTTCGCGGCAGCAGTAGCCACCGTCAACAGCACCCCCTATCTATATGTACTGGGCGGAAACTCCGACAACTATAGCGGCGGCACTCAGACCTACCAGACCACGGTGCCTTACTTCACGTTGGGAACGGATGGTTCTGTGGCTCTAGGGTCCAGCGAACCGCCGTACCCGAACCTTTGGCCTTACAATGGCGGGACAGTGGCACTCGCGCGTGATCTCTGCGGCGCAACATATACTGTCGGTGGCAACACTTACATTTACTCGGTGGGCGGGCAAATCCAGACTGGCGCTTCGACGTTCACTCTGACCAATGCGATTTACTACGCGGAGCTCAACTCCGACGGTTCACCTGGTACTTGGATGAAGTCGACCCTTCAGGCGCCGAATAGTTTAGATCTCCAGGGAACTGTCGTTCTAAACGGCTATCTCTACATCATAGGGGGAACAACATCGGGCGGTCCGCCGCCGATTGGTAACGTTTACTTCGCGCAAATCATCAACAGCGGTACCAAAATCGGAAATCTAAAGTCGCCGCCGAACGTTCCCGCAGGCTCATGGGGTATCGGCCCGACGATTCCGGGAGGTGTATACAAGACCTGTCCAGTCGGTTTTAAGGCTAATTCAAAATATTACATATACGTTGTCGGAGGAGAAACTACGAATACGGGAACTTGCCCGACGAACCCTACCGCAACAGCGAACGTCTATTACGCCGTCCAGCAAACCAATGGGACGCTGAGTAACGTCAACGGAAACTGGGCTTTGGCCGGGACGAGCGGCAACCTGCCTAGTCCCTTAGCCTCCCAGGCGGTCGTCTACAGCAGTTACAACAACAGCATCATCCTTATGGGCGGAGATACGAGCGGCTGCGGCGCAGATACTAACAAGGTATTTCAAGGGGCTGTCACCTCAGCTTCGAACGGGACAATAAAATGGTCGAACCTCCCGCCCCTACCAACATTCCCGAATGGCAGCACGAAAATCGAGCGGAACGCGGGTGCAACGAATGGCAGCTACATCTATTCGCTTGGCGGCGAGATAACGTGGAACAGTGGAACCGAACATGAGGACATCAGCGACATTTACTGCTACGACCTAAGCTCTGCGCCCTTACAAGCAGCGAACTAGGTCCGGATTCTTGAACACAACGGAAAAGGTCGCCCCACCCTTCGCGCGTTTCGAACGGCGGGAACCTCGAAAGTTCGGTTAGTGCGAATAAAATTCCGAGGCAAACCGTTAGCCGTTTCGTAGGCACAACTAGCTATTCTAGCTATATTCCCTTTGTCAACCGGGAGTTGCACTAGCTCTGCGTTTTTTACAGAATTACCAAAATTGGAACTCGCAATCGAGATGGGAAGCATCGCTTCTGCTCGGCACTTTCATCTCAGGCAGGTCAATTGGCGAAATATCTCGATTGCACTCATCTACACTTCTCACGTGGTACTGCCAAAGATCCTGCGGGGTACCCCAGCATCGTTCTCTCGCCGAAGGTGTTCAATTCTGTACGGTGCATGGTGGCTTGCCATCTGTGCAGCGGAACGCTGTCTGAATTTCGCAAGGAACCGTCACCCGCAGGGCGCGGCGGAAGGATGCTAGAAGAGCCGTTCGTAATGCTTCCACAGAATTCAACCGAGTTCAATGAGAGGCCGTAAGTCATTAATCAACAATCACTTACGATTTACCTATTCCAGCAGAATTCAATAGATTCTGAAATCTGGTTCGGGACTAAGCACGCTTAGATTGTTCAAACTCGCGGTTGAGCACGTTGGCCGGACAATCCAGAACTCGAACGGTCAAACAGAACAAGACGGTCTGAATACTAGCTTCTCCACCCCAGACCAGACGGTCTTTGTTCTGAATGCAGAAATTGATTAAGAGGCCTGCAACAAAAGGCCGAAGTTGTGTTATGACTATTCACCATTCAGTACAACACCCAGCCCTATGTCAGAGAAAACTACTGTTAGACAAGGATTGCAGAGTTCCATCAAGACTCTACCGCAGGAAGCAACTGTTGGTGACCTAAGTCTATCCTACGTCCCTACAAGCAGCCGGGAAAGCAAGTTTCGGCAGAGTGGCGGGTTGACGATCTTTTTAACCGGGCTCTGGGGTGCTGGGAAAACCAGCATTGCGCGGGAGATTGGTACGCGGCTGGCATCCGTGGATTATCGGGTTACTGTGCTGGATGGTGGGGAGTTGCGTTCTAAAGTCACTCCGGACCTCGGTTTCTCCCGATCTGCTCGCGAGAAGCTACTTCGATGGGCCGGAATTACAGCATCAGAAGTAGTGAAGCATGGGGGAATCGCCGTATGCTCTTTCATCGCCCCCTACGAACAAAGCCGGTGTGAAATCCGCGACTTGGTCCAGCAGCACGGACAGTTTTTTCTAGTCCACGTCTCCACGCCGCAGGAGGAATGTGAGCGGAGAGACCAGAAAGGGCTTTACCGTCAAGCACGGGCAGGCCAGTTGGAGAGTTTTACCGGCGTTACGGATGTATACGAGGTACCCTGCAACTGCGATGTCGCGATCGATACAACAGACCTGACCGTCGCGCAATCAGTCCAGCACATCGCAAGAGCGCTGGCGGCAAAGGGTCTCTGGGTCGGTGTATGGCTTTCCATTGCATTGCGGATGGCGGATACCCGTACACGAGCACACCCGAATGGGAACAAGGTGCACTCAGTCCCAGATGGAAACCGGTATGCGCAATTGTTTTGCGGGATTCTGCAGATGGCGGGTCAGCGGCGCGTTTCACTCAACAACGTTGCGGCTGAGATCGGCGTTGAACGTCACACAATTGAGAGGATCGTACGATCGATGTCTGGACAAAGCTTCCGCCAACTGCACCACGAGTTGCTGTTGGATCGGGCTCACCAACTGCTGAAACAGGGTAAGCCTATCAAGGAAATCGCGTTCGAGTTGGGATTCGGATCTCCACAGGCCTTCCATCGCTTCGTTAGGCGGGAGTGCGGCAAGACGCCCACACGCCTAAGAGGATGCGCATAGCCGTCGATTGCGTAGCTCGCCGTATCTCGAAACCCTCAGGTTATCGAGCCATCCGAACAACACACAAATCGAAACTTTATCAACGGTGGGCTGCCGCGCAGTTCTCCCGCCACGGTTTTTCACATGCAGTTGCCGCCAGCCCCAAATTCGGTTCATTAGTGTTCCATAACGGTTAATTCATTCAGCTTGCCTGGGCATGTCTGGCGAAAGTAGCATCTAGCCCTCTCGTACGCTTGCCGACTATGACGTCTGTAACCGCTCTACCCGGATAGGAACTGCAAACCATGACGCTGAGAAATCGATTTATGCTTTGTCCATTGCTGCCCGTGGACGCTGCTGCACGACGAGCAAGCCGAAGTCATCTGGCAATCCTGGCAATCCTCACTATGGCCACGACGGCAGTCTTGCCATGCCAAGCCATTGCTCAAGATGGAGGAGGCTCGATGGTGTCGAACGGGCAACATCATCAACTTCGATACAAAGCGCACGAGGGTGGCCCTCTTACGCTCATTGAGCCGTCCGACCCGATGTTCGACGCCGAAATGTCAGTCTTTTTCTCGGACTATGAGACACTGCCTGCCTACCAGCAGTGGAAGCCTTTTCTGGTCATTCTGCGCAATGACACCCAGAAAACAGCGCGTGCTTATGAAGTGATCTGGCATCTCCTGTCTCAAGAACCCAGCACCGGAGAGATATCGGAGGAAGTCTTCGGTCGGCAGTCGGCAATCACCACGCCCCTTGAAATCAGGCGCCCCGGCGGCGTGTGGCAGGGGGACAAGTCGATTCGTCCGGGCGAAGTCAGATTGTTATCGCCGTTTTTCAATGGACGGATAGGGCAATTGGCTGATTTCAACTTTTTCCACAGTCCCTCTGATTTACCCAACATCAGATCGGGTTCGGTCATCAAGCCGCAACTCGACTGTGTTATCTACGGAGATGGAAGCATCGCTGGCCCTAATAAGAGCCGCCTAGCGCTGCGGTACTTTGTGACGCGAGATGCGCAGCATGATGAGGCGCTCGCAGTGGCGCGCAGGTTGCGCGCCTCACCGAACGCGCCCGAGCTAAAGTCGGCTTTGGCTACCCGGAGCCGAATTGGCAGTTCGAACAGGTTCTCGAATAATCGAGCACTTCCTGTTTACATCCATTCGCGCGCGGTGGCTGCACAAGAACTGGATGCGATTCTCGAACGTGATGGCTACTCCAAGCTCAAGGAAGTGGTTGAAGAATTGGTTTCTCTCATGCCGCCTCATGAGCAGTTTACTCAATTGGGCGGACAGTATCACCGGTCGACCTTTCAGGTTAACGGCGTTACCGTCTCTCCCGGCGACTAGTACCGTGGAGTTCTAACCTTCAGAACCATACGCATAGGGAATGAATATGCAGAGAAATGCACGCTTGAATTCGCGATTCAGATTTGCTTGCACAAAGAAAAACGCCTTGATTATGGCCTTGCTGACGCTTGCCTGGACTGGCGTGAGTTCGTTGACGGCGCTGGGGCAGGTGATCGTGCAGGGGACGTTCTATGCGAATTCCGGGCAGCAATTGTTGAACCCGAGCAACAAGGCAAATGCGGTTTCGACGATTACTCCGTTGATTAATCCATGCCCGACCAGTAGCGGGTACACCGGCACTGGATGCTCATGGCCAATAACACTGAGTGAAACGAAGCAATGGCCGGATCCAGATGTCGTTTTCACGGTGGAAGCTCCTTACAACACAACGGCCTACAATGTGACTTGGAAGATGACTGTTACCTACAGTGACCCCTGCGCGCTTAATTCCGCGGTGTGCAACAAGCATGTTGTTCCGGCCGACAACCTCCAGTACTCGTCTACGGTTCCCGGGAATCAGACTTGGTCGCCGTTCCTTACTACGAGCGGGACAGAATTCATCGGGAGTGCGAAGGTCGAAGCCGACGTAAAAAGTGCGAACAGCTGCAATCATGGGGTGATCGGGACGCTATCGTTCGAAGTGTGGGGTGTAAATCAGAACTCCTCGCAAACAGGTGGGGCGGCGAACGCAGCCAACAGTTCTTACTTGGCGAACCAGGGTTGGTTCCTGCCTTACATGATTGCACAGGAGAGTCTGGGCGGTTTGCAATTTAAAACCAGCAATGGCCATCCGCTGTGGGGACCTCCAGACGGCATCGGAATCATGCAGATTGATCGAGTTGTGAATCCTCAGTACTACACGAACAACAATGAAGATCCTTACGTCGATTTCACAGTGAACGCAATCGACGGTGCCCAAATACTCGCTGCGAAGCAGAAGAATAGTGCCGCACCTTGCAACACACCCACTGGTGAGGTGAGTAGCAGTTGCACAAAGTGGGCCTACGATTTCTGGGACCGGCAGGTTTGGCAGGCGTGTGAGGATTCCGGCGGCAGCACCACTCCCACGCGATACGGTGGACCGGGAACTGAATCTTGCAACAAGACCGTTCCTCAACCACAATACCCCGGTGGTGCGCCGGCTCTGACGCATTGCACGTCTGCGTTGTCGTGGAACGAGCAGACGCCCAATGGTCATTTCCAGGATCTGAACTGGATTCAAACCTACAACGGTACGCCCTGTGGTTACTTCCTGTCCTGGGACCGAAAATCAAGGAGTTGGGTATTCAAGACTGCGGCGTGCGTCGTCGGTTCAACTAACTATGGCAACTATGTCGTTAACGTCTGCCAACATGCGGCAGCATATTAGCAGGTGCGTGTTCACGTTTCTCGTGCTTTGTTCGTCGGTACTTGCCCAGGCCACCGGATCGTCCGCGCTGTTTTTTGTTGGAGCGACTCCAGCTCAGCCGGATGTTCCTAAATGGTACGCGGCCGGTCTATACACCGTTGGCAGTGAGCGCAAGTTGCAACTCGTAAGGCAAATGTTCTCAGTCGACCAGCATTTCCAAGACTTCGCAGAAGACTTGGACAATCGGTTTTATCTGGCGTCACAGAGCGGAATTATGGTGCTTCACCTCGATGATCCCAACTTGGAAGATTTTGTCAGCGTCGATAACTTCGATGACTTCCCTTGCTGGGGAGCGGTAAAGAGCGACACCGGTAGTTCTGCCGTGCAGTACTGCAGTTCCAAGATATTCCAGGTGCTGGGAAGCAATGATTCGTCGCAACCACGGAACGGAGCAGGGGACTGGAGCAAATTCAAGTTCTTGCGCTACGGAGGGGAGAATGGGGGTCCATTTCCGATGCAGCCGCCATTGGCGGAGATTGCGGGTGCGGATGTTGTAATGCCCTATGCCTTCCGTCCCGACGTCACGATTGCGAAGTTGCCGCGGGAATGGGAGAGTCCCGCGGCGAAGCGCCGGACGATCGTTGTTGTGGCCGCTACGAGCCAATATCTGGCGCTTTGGATCGTTCCTGACCAGATGGTTGGCCACACCATCGATGCTGCCAACCCTGATCACGCGGAACCGATTCAAGTTTTGCTGTGGAACAAGGCGACTGACAAATGGCGCACGTTGGAGCTTGCCACGACAGTGACAAGCTTGACGCATCCGCCGGTTCGGGTGTTCGGCGATTGGTTGGTCACAACAACGATGGAATGGAGACCCGGGCCCGCTGGGAGTGGAAGCGGGAGTCCTGGCATGGCGAACGAAAGAGCGGTGCTGCCTATTGCTGAGCACCCTTCCGTACGCGACCAGTACATGAACCAGTTCATCGACTTGTATATCCCTGGAAAGCTCATCCTCCAGAACCTCAGTAACGACAAAAAACTCGTTTTGAATACAGGTCAGGAAGATAGCGAGATTCTCGCAATCCGCTCTACGGGAGAAGTAGCCTATCGCGTGAACGACACGATTTATTCGGCAAAGATTGTTGGCGATCAGATTACCTCAGCAGTGCCCGTGGTGAAAGATATTGATGTTCCTGAGATTCATTGGGCTTTCTGGGCTCCCGCGGCACATGCCGCGAAACCGGCTGCAAACTCACGGAGGTCGGATTAGTCATGGCAACTGTACGGCAAGTGCGAACCAGCCTCGTATTATTTCTGTGGTTTATCCTCTCTGCTCTTCGAGCTTGGCCTTCGCGAGTCTTCAACCCGCGTCCGACTAACGGCACCAACGTCCAGCAAGGGCTCATGTTTCACATACCCTTAAGCCGCAAGAACGTCGGCTATGGACTTGAGGTGCGCCTCAACCCTGCTGGCGCCCGATTGGTTCGTCTGTCCGACGCGCCGCTGATCGCAAGCTTGTCTCCCGGCGCCTTTGTCAGCAGGATGCCTCGAATGCAGCAGTCGCAGGCACAACCGGTGGTCAGGACCTCAACTTGCTTACATCGCAGATGCACCACGACTCGGACCAGGACCACCCGTTGTACCACTGCTCCGCCGCCGGTCCCCCCTCCAGTAACCACAGTCCGAGGCCAAACCGGGCAACCGCAAGGCTGCAGCCGCACAACCATCAATACTGTGTGCGATCGAATTATTGGTCAACCCTACCACTGTAAGGTGGAGGCATGCTGCTGGACTGGGAACGTTCGAGGGGCTTGCGACATCCTCTCGACCTACACAACCGGTGGAACTTACACGACTTACACTTTTACGTCCACGACCTTTACGACTTGTAGTGGGTTGGGTTTTGAACGCATTTGCTAAGAGGGATGGGTATGTTTCAAAAACGGCTTGGGCCAGGTCTGGGCGAGACTGCCGCCATAGTGGTCCTATGTGCCCTTGGGCAGCTTGCGTCTGCGCAGTCTTCGGGGGATTCCAGAATTGCGGCATCTGTCGGCTCATCTGAGCCGAGCGGAGGGGGTGCCGTTTGTAGTCCAGCCGAAGGACTGATGACGAAGGCACAAGGGGCGACTATTTTGCAGGAACTCGCTCGAATTGAGGGCATGCTGGCGGCGCGGACCCCGATTGATTCTGCACCAAGTGTTGCCGCGCCTGCGAGTTCCGGACCTGCTCGACTCAAGATCGCACCGGATTGGCACGCTGTGGGCCGCGACGATGCTCCAGTAGTCGTCGTCGAGTTCACGGACCTTCAATGCCCCGTTTGCCAGCGGTTCCACAACACCACCTTTTCGCGATTGAAGGCTGACTATATCGACACCGGTAAGGTGCGTTTCGTATCCCGCGACTTACCCTTGCCGATGCACCAATATGCGCACGATGCTGCGGTCGCGGAACGTTGTGCGGGAGCTCAGGGTAAGTTTTGGGAGTTTCGGGATTCGGTGTTATCGGGTAACCAAGAGCCGACACCTGACGAGCTCTCCTCGATCGGTCGGAAGATCGGGCTCGACATGGACATCCTCACAAAGTGCCAGCGGCAGAATTCCTTTTCCGATGTCATCGATAGTGACGCAGACGATGCACAATCCGTGGGGATTCACGGTACGCCGAGTTTTGTGATCGGTCGTGCGCGCAATGGGTGGATCGAGGGAGTCAAACTGCTGGGTAATCGGCCATACCCAGCATTCCAGTCCGCTATCGAGGCAGCCTTTCTGCAAACACCCGCGAGTATGCCGAGTCAGGCGAACTCAACCGGGTCGACGGAAGCGTCCAAGCATTGACTCCTATCATGTCAGTGATCATTCTTTGGCGAATCAATCGGGAAATCGCATGAAGCTTGCGTTGGGACTTTTTCACTTCAATGTTCACGATGTGGCAGGAGAACCGGCTGCTTCCCATCGATACTGTACTCAGGTCATTTTACCTTTTCTTCGTGCGATTGCCTTCCACCCGCAGTTTCGAGCCACGTTTGAAATTGCAGGGATCGGTTTGGAATTTCTGGCAGAACACTATCCCAACGTAATCGACCTGCTCCGCCAGCTGATTTCCCAGAACAAGATCGAATTGATCTCGTCCACATACGCTCCAACGCTCTGGGTTGCGTTCCCGCGGCGCGATTTGGAACGGTCCATCAAACTGAACGAAAAAGTGCTGGACAGTCTTCAGCTCCCGAGGAGCCATATATTTTCAGCTCAAGAAGGCTTCTTTGGCCCCGGTTTGAAGGTAGTCAGTGACTGGTTTGACACTGCGGTGTGCAAAGACGATGTGCTGCGGCTGTTTGCGAATGGGGCCGGTGGGCGTCCGTTTTACAAGCTCGGCAAGATAAATGTTGTGGTCGGGGCTAATCATCTTCTGCACGAACTCGCGGGGAGAATCGTGAAAGAGAGTGAGGAGGGGCATCCGCGGGAGTTGAGCTCGTTCTACGAAGCCCGGGTACAGGAAGCCGTCAACACCTCGACGCATTCAGGTACCGAATATGTGGAAGGGATAGTTGGTGACCTGCGATGGCATTGGTACCACATGGGAAGTGGCCATCACTTCACCACGACCGGCGTTCCTCAGAACTGGGAATCTTTTTTCTGCGACCCTGAATGGGTGGACCTCAATTGTGGGGTTCTCCAGGACTTGTTAGAGGACGGTTATCAACTGAGCTTCATTAGCGAATTGACTCGGCGGTTGGTGGACCTTCCCGCGGAGCAGTTGCCACTCTCAATGATCGAGAGTAGCTGGAATCCAATCCGCACCCGAGGAGTTTTCGGTTGGATGGGACGCCAGGAGCATCGCTGGATGTCTGGGGGCTCGCTGCTCACGCTCGCATGGAGAGCACGCAAGACCTTACGTGAGTCTGAATTGGCGATAGATTTGATTTCAAGCGCAGATCAGCGTCGCCAGGCGGAGTCGCAAATCGAGGAAATCTGGAAACACCAGATTATCGCGGAGTCCAGCGATCCTCTCGGCTGGTCACCACTACCCTGCGAAGTCAACTTTGCACGAGACCAGAGTGATCAAGTCTTCCGCATGTGTGCAGCGTTTAGCCCCGGACTGCCGTCGGAAGCAACGAACTCTCGACTACCGGACCAGCGCGCCTCGGCCATGATTGATCCGGGAGCAAAGGAGGTTCCGTTAGCTGCCGAATTTGTGGGTGCGGAAGGAACCTTGGTGTGGCGAACACCATCGACCGGAACTCACCTCTGCGAAGCACGATTTCGAGCTGAAGAACACAGTTGTGGAATACGCTTTCAGCGTGAATGGGATTCGATCGTCTACTGCCCTAGTGGGTGCGAGGAAAGTCCCGTGCGCTTTGCACTGGGCGAATTTCCGCAGCCCGATTTCTATCTTCCTCTGGCCAACGGATTCATTAGTCTGTCGGAGGACCTCCACTTGATCCGCAATAACTGCAGCGTTGCCGTTGCGGCGCACATCGTGAAGGACGATCCGTGGATAACGTTTGCCGTCGAAGGAGCGCCCGACGGGCGTCTTTTCGAATGGCGTTTCCTTGTGGTTCGCGGGTCAGTGGACATGGCCGTCCGAACTGCTAACGAGATGAACTGCATTTGAACGATCTGAACTCTGCGCTTAAGTCTATGGCATTGACCCAAGATGTTTGTTGCAAGAATCCGCCGAAGCGCCATTCCGCACCGCGCCACAAGGCGCCACTGCTGGATGAGGCAGTGCCTTGCTGCGAGTATTACCCAGTGAATATTGACGCCGATCGGCGGCTCATCTCGTTTGTCCGCATTTCGAGAGATACGTATCGCAATTCTGCCTTCTTAGTTCCGCGACATACCGATATGGGGGGAAGGTTGTACACCTTCAATCTGGATGATCTATTGCTGCGCAGTATGAGTTCGCCTCTGCAATGCGCCCCGACCCACTACATTTTTATCTCTGCGTTCTGTTGTTCGACGCTCCTCGCCCGATTTCTGGATCAGGCAGCAGGCTGTCTGGTTTTGAAGGAGCCTGCCATGGTGGCACAGATCGGGTTCCTCCGCTATCGTCGGCATAGTATGAGCTCGGAGGAATGGCAAGCCGAATGGCGCCAGTTGGCGGCCCTTGGATTGGGATTGATGAGCCGCGCGTTTTCTCCAGATGAGATGGTCATCGTGAAACCGTCAGATATTGGCAACTGCGTCGGAGATGTTGTTCTTGCACACGATGCGCGATCCAAGTCTTTGCTACTTTCGGTTTCGTTACGGACTTTTATTCTCTCCGTCTTGAAGTCTGACAGCAGACGGGAGTGGACCCGTGGCCGTGCGAGATACTGGCGAAAGACCATTAACGATTTTCCCGTTCTGGCGAATGTGGATGTCAAAAACTTAGATGACGCCAAATTGAGCGCGTACGTCTGGCTCGTCAACAATGCTTTTTGGGCGGAACTGCGAAGCAAAACAGCCCCTGAGCGCGTGCTCATTCTCGATGGTGAGGAAGTTTCTGATTTGCCAGAGGCAACGCTAGCAACGGTGCTCGCTTTTTTTGGGGTCCCCTTCACGCCTGAAGACGTGGTTCGAATTGCGACTAGCGAGGCTGCGTCGTGCCATTCGAAGCGGCCCAAGAATCAATACGACGCGTCGAAACGGCGCGCCGACCTTCTGGATTGGGAGCGCCGGTTTGGATTAGAGGCAGATCAGGCTGTTGAATGGGCATCGGGAATTGCGCGAGACCTGAAAATCGGCCGAGTTGACGGTCCTGTAGCCGGAGTGGCTCCGAGGATGTCAGAATCACTCGAAGCCGTTCCGGAAACCGCATGAGTCCGTTACGGAGCATCGTAAGGCCAGAGCTGAATCTGAATGCACGGCCTCCAAAGTCCACCCCTGACATTTCCCGGCAATTCGTCTTAGTGCCGAACTTCTATCGGGACGCGGAGTCTCTGCGTGCCCAATTCGAGTGGAAAATGGCCAGGGCAGAAGCGCATGGGAACGCGCTTCTGACTGAGACCTCCGAGCCTGAGATTTGCCGATTTTGGGCGGCTTCCGCCGATCGGATTTTTCCTCAGCCTGCGATCTCGGAGTTCTTAACTTTCTTGCGAAGCTGGGCGCACAAATCGATAGGAACCAGGCATGCCTCGACCCCAGAGATTCACGTATTCACTAATGATTGTTGGTGTGAACCATGCCAAGATGCTACGCCCGCCCACTGGCGATACGTCTATGTACTCGGTCCGACTGCCAAGACCACCAATGTGAAATTAAGCCTGCTTCCCCATACTCCAGTTCGCCGCTTCTCGTTTCTTAGGCTCTCCCGAACAGTCGAAGTCGATATTCAGTTTGGGGCTTTTCTGGTATATGAAAAAAAGCTTTCCTATCGCATGAATAGGCTTCGGGGAGGCAGCGAGCGCCCACTCCGCGCTACCATTTTTCTTTCCGGATACCTATGGTGAGGCGATCACTCAAACAACGCATTCCCGGACTGTGGCTCATCACACTTGTGTCGTATGTTCTCGTGATCAGGTCTATTGGGACGCCTCGGGCTGTAGGACAGAATATGTGAGCAGAGCGACCCCATGCTGGAGAAGGGACACTTTTTCGTTCTTCAGCGTGAAATCTGTGATCTCCATATCGGGTTCGCCTTGCTCTGCCTGCTTTTTGTCCCACATCCCATCTTGGTCAACTTCTCGAAAATTCTCCGTTCGGAGTTGCTCCAGAGTCTTTGCGTCCTTGTTTCTCCAAGCCTCCCAATACTTGTGCTCTAGGGCGACGATTTGGCTCTCTAATTCTCGGTGACCTGCCGAAGTGTCGTCCTTGGCGTCAGGCTGCTGCGCGTAGAGCGGGGAGAAACTTGCAAAGAAAAGGCAGAGTAAGGCGCGGGTGGACGTTCTCATTGCGATTTGTCCTCCATTTGCGGGCTAGCCATCCAAATCGATTCGAACGGTGAGAAGTTGCGTCCCGAACAAGCGCACCGCCCTCGCATTTCCGGCGCTGCTTGGCAAATTCGTCGCCAGCCAGCGTTGGCGCTCACGCGGATCATCGTCGGAAAGAAGATGCGCAGTACCCGTGTGCCATCGAATCTTAAATCCCTCTCGCAGCTTCAGACGTACATGCGGATCACGTTTGATATTGCGGACATATCCTGCCTTCATGCCGTGCTCTGCCACTAGCCAGAACTCGTTTCCGATACGTCCATCGCCTACTGGCGTGCGGCGTGGCTTTCCCGTCTTCCTTCCTTTCGTTTCGAGCAACGCATATCCGGGCAGCGGGAGACCTATCGCAAGCGCGAGCTTGATTGGCGGGTTCAGCAAGTATTTCTGGAGCGTGTGGACAATGCTATGTTTCATTTCGAGTCCTTCGCGCACTTATTATTGATGTCGCGATTCTCAAGGACAGGTTTGGGAAAACCATGCTTCGTTACGCTCAGCATGGCGCGACCTACGCATTCAGTCGTTGTCACGTAGTTCGGGAAAAGCATCTTCAATAACGGATAGAGGGGTCTCATCAAAGCGTAAGCCGCCCCATACCGAACCACAACCAAAATCTATTTCGACATTGAAAAGTAGGGATGTTCGGATGTGGAGTGGAGTCCGCAAAAACGAAAGCGCCCCGGACTCGTTCGAGTCATGAGGCGATTTGGCTTGATCAGTCCTCCCCCGAAAGCTGCTCAATCACAACCGTACGCTCCACTCCTCACCGGGGGAATGGCTTCAACGGGCCACCATGGAAATGCGGCACTCCCCTGCGACGATATTTTAGGACCCCAATCGTCGTGCCCTTGGAGATCACGAGCGTGGGAGTGGGGGTAAACTGGCGTCATGCGCAAGCGCCCAATCACGCCGAGTCCGCAGGGCACTCCTGCTCACGACGACGACTGGTTGAACCTCGACCGTCTCGCAGTGGTCGAGGTCACATCGGAAGATAAGGATTACCCGGTGGAGTCTGCGCTGGTCGCAGGAGAAATGCGTGGCTGGCGTGCCTCCGATTCTGGCGCCCAAACGATCCGACTAATCTTCGATCAGCCACAAAGACTCACACGCATCGCACTCGTCTTCGAGGAAATCGAAACAACGCGCACACAAGAGTTCGTCTTGCGATGGTCTTCGGATGGCGGACGCTCGTTTCGAGAAATTGTGCGCCAACAGTGGAATTTCAGTCCTCCCGAGACAAAACACGAAGTCGAGGAATTTCAGGTTGCACTATCGGATGTCACCGTTCTTGAATTGATCGTTGTGCCCGACATCAGTCGAGGATCGGCTCGCGCTTCGCTCAAGAGTCTGCGGCTGTCTTGAAGTATACGAAAATCAAAAACTCAGCGCGATGTGAACGCGGCCTCGAAAGAAGCGATCGCTAGGACTTCGGTTAGGAGGAGGGAGCATTCGTCGTGACGTCTGGGAGACATGGGTTCGACCTGGATCAGCAATCCCGTAGCCCAGCTTGATTACCGAGGGGGAGGACTTTGAGAAAATTCAGTTAACAACTCTTGGTATTCGACGCACCCATTTCATTCTTTTCCCCTCACAGTCGAGCAGGGGATCGCGTCCGAAGTCTCGTTTCAGAGACTCAGCCCAGCGGACAGGTTTGGGGCGTAGCCTTCGCTTCTGCCCTAGAAGTGCAAAGATGGCTGCAGAGGTCTCTCCGACAGCCCGCGGCGCAAACAGACCAAAGCTTCGAACGGCATGCCGATAGGGCTGAAGGATGTGCTGCGCCCAGCGGTCGATGAATTCTTCCAACGTGAGCTGTATGTCGACCCTCCGATGTAGCCTCTTGTCGTTGTACCAAAACGTCATCGATTGATTTCCAATGTAAGTGATACGCCGCTGAGCAATGGGTGGCCGCCTCACGTAACGACCGGCATACAGCAGAAAGTGTCCCTTCGATTTGAACGATTGAATTTTGATTCTCCACCAGACAAGGGACTGCTTCTCCAGTAGCGCCTCCGCACTTTCCGCGTCCATACTTGTGCCAAGCTGACCAGCGCGAAGAG